>JAEEGL016029621.1_pt1 | contig 15694 bp, 17 predicted proteins | sample 9134231 | NCBI WGS metagenome assembly JAEEGL01 (sample SAMN16246548, study PRJNA631951) | gut metagenome | biome: gut microbiome; feature: rumen; material: fiber-attached | host: Bos | place: Iran: Karaj | collected 2018-10
CAATTATCCAGACACTCTATGGATTTGTTTGGTTTTTGCCTGCGTGATTTATTAAACATTGGTGAAAAGCGCGTATCTTCGCACGACAAGTCGGATTTTATTATAAACCTATTAAATGGTAAATTGTGTCGCAACAGTTTGTTGTCTGAAGACGATATGTATAAACGTATTCACGATATTTTTGATGCCAGAAAATCTGATTATAGCACTGATATTACAAGTCCAGATTTTGATAAAAATTTCACAATAATTTGTGATACTTTTGATTTGCCAAGCGATTGCAGAAAATTATTGCAATGTTTGATTTTTATGAAAAAGAATTCACAAATACGAAGATTATTAGGCTGTTTCAACGATGGTATCAGCAATGATTTTATGGACGATATGAATTCAGATTTTGTGTCTGCGGTATGTAAAATCCCCTCCGAAAGGGTTAAAGAAATTATATCTCAAACAGGTATATTGGTTGAATCTGGGATACTAAAACATCGTTACGGCGATAATTCTTTCAGTTCAACATTCTTGAATTTGTTGAATATGAATTTTAATACCGCAAAAGAAGTTCGCGATGTTTTGATTGGCAATCCGTTATCAGCAAATTTGCAACGCGAAAATTTTGACTATATGTCCGATGATTTTGATAAAATATCAAATATTTTGGTCAGCAGTATTGCCAACAAAAAATCAGGAATAAATATTTTACTTTATGGACGTCCTGGTACTGGTAAAACAGAAATTGCAAAATCTATTTGTGATATGCTGGGGGTAAGTTTATATACAACCTCTGAAACCCAAGAAGAAAAAGATGCCAGATTATCAAACCTGGCACATTTACAAACTGTGTTGAAAAATGATGATAATTCGGTCATATTGTTTGATGAAGCAGAAGATGTATTCTGTCTGTTGCCATTCAGCAATCGCAGCCCCAGTAAATTATATGTAAATCGCGTATTGGAAAACAATAAACGTCCAGTAATATGGATAACAAATAACATTGACGATATGGACAAAGCATATGTGCGCAGATTTACCATGGCACTGGAAATGACAGATCCAGATGAACGTGCTAAAATAAATACTTGGAAACGCATATTTCAGAAACACGAACTTTCGATTTCTGACGAAGAATTGAAACGAATTGTAAACAAATACAATGTTCCTTTATCTGTGATAGATACAGCCGTTAAAAATGCGAAAATGATGAATGATTGCACAATAATTGATTATACCATAGATAATCTGATGCGTGCGATGACTGGCAAAGTGGCAAAAAAGAAAAAACAAAACGATGTCACGTTTGACACTAAATTGTTAAACACAGACACAAATCTGGAAAAGTTGGCGAATCAAATCAAAAATAAAAATTTGAAAAATTTTTCATTATGTCTTTATGGGGCACCAGGGACAGGGAAAACCGCTTTTTGTGAATATCTAGCGGATATTTTAGGTATGAACATAATAAAAAAACGTGCCAGCGATATAAACGGTAAATATGTTGGTGAAACAGAAAAGAATATTGCCCGTGCATTCCAAGAAGCGCACGCAAAAAAAGCAATCCTGGTTTTTGATGAAGCGGACAGTTTTCTTATGGACCGTAGCCATGCCGGGCATTCTTGGGAAGTAAGCAGCGTTAATGAAATGCTGACACAAATGGAAGCCGCTGAATATCCATTTGTTTGCACAACAAATTTGATGGATAACATAGATAAAGCGGCCTTGCGCAGATTTTCTTTCAAAGTCAAATATGATTTCTTAACCCCCGACCAAGTTATCACGGCTTTCAAAGATTTCTTTAATCAAATAATTTCAAAAGATGAAATTGTTGATTTAACAAATTTAACACCTGGCGATTTTGTAGTGATAAAAAAACAGGCCGATCTGTTAGATATTACCGACAAATCCGAATTATTATCAAAATTACGTCAGGAACAACTGGTTAAAAATTTACACCCCAAAAGGACAAAAATAGGTTTTTAATAAAAACGGACCAATTTTGTCCAAGAATGTGTTTATATTATTTATATGTAGAACAAAATGTTCTATAAAAATAACATATTAAACCCAAAGGAGTATAAAATGGCAACATGTACAGCATATAAAATCATATTTAACAACTGTGTCTTACCTGAAATTTATTTTTCATATGATGCAGCCAAAGAACAATTACGCAAATTGGAAGAAAGCAATTGTGCAAGCTTTGGTCGTGTAGTATTATACGATAATGAAACAGGTCAAGTGGGAAATTAGTTTTGAAGCATCGATAATAAAATCAAAAAACAAAAAAGGGATAGCAATGAAAATAGAAATGGGCGAATCATTGATGTTATCTTGGGCAAAGCACATAAAACATTGTCAAATAGCCACATTAAATTGGAAGTGTTCTGGTTGTTGGGAAGAACATAATCATCAGGAAATAAACAATTTAATAGAAAATATGAAGAAAAATTTTTCTGTGGATGTTTTTGGAAAGGCAACAAATGCTAAACAAATAATATCACAAGCAGAATTAGATGTGTTAGGCATCAATATTGACAACAATGCTGTAAAAGATATCTATGCCATAGATATAGCTTTTCATGAAAATGGTTTGTTATACAAAGATAATTTACATAAAATAACAGAAAAGTTATTACGTTCGGCATTGGTATTATATTCTGTATTCAATGTAAAAACCGGCAATATTATTTTTGCTAGCCCAAAAGTACAACCAAAAGATGTTGGTATATTACAAACACGCACAACAGAAATAGAACAATTTATGCAAAATCAAGGATTTGATTTTAAATTTATTTTTCTGTGCAATCAGCAATTTTATGAAGAAATATTACTACCTGTACAAAAACAGTCAGAAAAAATTGCAGATACCAGTGAACTATTTATGCGTTGTTTACAAATGATTTCTTTGTTTAAAAAACATGACGCTATAAACACAAAACTTCGCACCACAGATAGTGATAGGCAATCTGGTTCCACTATGGATTATAACAATAATTTAGTTGCATTTTGCTTTAGCTGTGGACACGAAAATTTATTTCCTCATTTAAATCAGGGCGACGCTTTGCAAAAGGCTGCTGATACATTAGGAATAAAAAAGACAACATTATCAAATCTAAGAGATGCTTTTGATCGTCACAACCCTCATTCAACAAGAAGGGGCTGGGATAAAGAATTAAATTCTGTTCAAAAACAGATTTTGAACGAATATAAAAATAATGTATCTGGGGCCTTTAACGCGGCAAAAAAAATATTGAAATTAATATAAACCAAGTGGAATCAATATGATAAAAATATCAAAATCTGATTATGTGTTGGGGTTGAAGTGTCCAAATGCATTGTGGTTTAAAAAAATCCGCCCAGACATAGAACAAGAAAAAGACCACCGAGTATTGGACAACGGAACCATGGTGGGAGAATTGGCTTGTGACCGGTTTCCCGGTGGTGTTCGTATTACCGCAAAACCCTGGGAAGATGAAGCTATCACACAAACACAATCGGCCATTTCGGCAAATGCACCTTTTATTTACGAGGCAACTTTTGCAACTGATTCTGGTGAATATTGTGCGGTTGATATTCTGCGTAATAATAATGATGGAACATGGAATATCATAGAGGTTAAATCAACCACTGAACCGCACGAATATCATTATTTGGATATATCATTTCAAAAATATGTATTAACACGATGTGGACTTAAAGTTCGTAATTGTTTCATTATGACATTGAACAAAGAATATGTCCGTCATGGGGATTTAGATTTACAGCAACTTTTTACATTATATGATGCCAATGAAGAAATGCAATCTATGGATATTGTACAAAAAGAAATCGTGCGTCTGCGTGCAATTTTGAACGGTCCAGAATTGGGCGTCGCGTTATCTAAACCAAAGTGTGAAACAAAATTTTATAAATGCGGCTATTGTCATCATTGTTGGCGCAATGTTCCAGATTTTTCAGTTTTTAAAGCGTTTCGTAGCCCGCTTTCTGATAAAATATATGCCGAACACGGATATGATTTAAAAAACGTTCCACCTGAATTGTATGTCAAACAACAGAATCGTGGCGATATAGAGGCGTTTTTAGACAATATAAACATTGTAAATCGAGATATATTGCGTGATTTTGTAAACAAATTGCAATGGCCGTTGTATTTTTTGGATTATGAAACATTTCAATCTCCAGTACCAATGTTTGATAATTCACGACCGGAACAACAGATTTGTTTTCAATTTTCTCTACATGTTCAGCACACACCTGGGGATGTATTAATACACTATGGATATCTGCACCATGATGCAGATACAGATCCACGACCTGGACTTTTAAAAGCACTAAATGACGCGATTGAAGATACTGGTTCTGTCATAGTTTATAACAAAACTTTTGAATGCACTTGTAATCGGCAGATGGCGATAGATTTTCCTGAATATGCAAAAAAATTATCATCAATAAATGATCGTATTTTGGATTTAATGGAACCATTTAAAAATCGTGGGTTGTACAATCCGTGCCAAAATGGTAGTGTGTCCATCAAGAAAACATTACCCGCGTTTGTTCCTGAAATGTCTTATGAAAATTTGGGTATTCATAATGGAACAGAAGCCAGTAGTCAATTTATGGATTTTATGACAAAAAAACAAACAGATGCAGAAACCGAAGAAATGATGTTAAACCTGCACGAATACTGTGGTCAAGATACATTGGCAATGGTCCGCTTGCTTGATGTAATACAAACAATTATAAAGGAATAAAAAATGAAAAAAATATTTGTAATATTATCTTTGTTTTTATGCGCATGTGATAACAGTGATGACGTTAAAAAATCATGGGATAAATTTGCGGATAATTTGGCTAAACAAGAATATGAAGATTGTTTGAATTACGCCGCCAAAGAATTTAAAAATGTCGCATCGGTAGATATCGAAAAAACTTGTAAATGCACGGTTGATACCATATACCTTAGTGATGAAGGCGGAGATGACAGATTCGCAATTGATTTTCGTGCTTATTTGAAAGAAAAATGTGGCAAAAACATTCCGGATTATACCTTGCGTGATTTCCCGATTAAATAAAGGCGATTAAATGGAAAAGTTTTTTGAATTGTTTGGTCATAATATAAAAACAGAACGTTTAGAAATGCGTATTCTTGAACCAAACAAAGAAAATGCACAATTGGTGTGGAATATATTAAAAAACGAAAATCCAGATGATTTCATTTATTCTTCAAGACTGGAAAGTATTTTACCAATATCACAAGAAGATACATTGAACGTAATGCAATATTATCAAGCTCGTTGTCAAAACAGAGGAATAGATTGGTTTTTGTTTTACAATAATGAACTAATCGGGTATCAAAGAATATATTATTGTCCAGACAATAAAACACTTGAATGTTCATCTGTTTGGTTTGCGCGAAAATACTGGGAAACGGGTTTAACCAAGAAATTCATAGAAAAATAGAAGAAATAGCCTTTGAACAATTAGGCGTGAACCGAATATGCCGCCAGTGTATCAAAGACAATATTCGTTCATATAATTCCATAATAAAATCGGGCTATCATCTTGATGGAATAAATCGTCAATATTTATTGACCCCTGACGGCATATACCACGATGAGTGTTTTTTTACTAAATTAGCAAGGGAATACACCGAACAAAAATCTCATATTACAAAATCAAATATTTAATTTTTTCTTAAAATATTTTTATATAAGTTAGATTTTTGCTTGCTTTATCCCAATTATCTAAAAGTTCTTGCGCCATTCTTCGTATTTCCGCGCCAGATAAACCAATTCGGTTTGTGCCAAGTGATGCTTCATTAGATTGGGCTATTTTGTTAAGGTATTTTTTGTGGGCGGCCCTTGTTGATTTAAAATATCCTTCTCTAAAACCGTTCAATGTTTTTTTCCAATTAGTGTGTTCCGGATGATTACACAGATGATACATGTATGAAACGAACCATGAATTACCCATTTGTGCTAATCTTTTACTTTCTTGAGGCGTTAATTCTAAATATTCAACGTTAGTATCAGCGTCGCTTATTGGTTTGTCAACAAACTCATCGTGGTATTCAAAAACATTTTCATTTTTTATAAGGACTTGTTGACGCAGCTCTAATAGTTCTCGTTTTAGTCGTTCGTTTTCTTTTTTCAGAGAGTTTATTTTGGTTTCGTAAGAAATTTCCTCTGTTAACGCACCATACTTATTCAGATGTTTCTCAAATTCTTTACAAAATTTATTTTTGATTTTTCGAATGTCAGAAATAACTTTTGATTTTGTTATAAACTTCTTACTATCAACTTTTTTCATCTTTATCAACCTTTATTATTTTATCTCCGCTGGTTTTGATTGAATTTTGCCTTCGTTGTTTGGGTTTTTAATCAGCTCGTCCCAAAAAACTCCGGATGGGTTGAAAAAGTAGCATGCTTTTTTGGCACGTGTCATAGCCACGTAAAACAATCTACGTTCTTCAACATAAGTATCCGTTGACGAATTGTAAAGCTTTTGTAATTCTTCCAGAATAATATCAGGAGCCTTACTAGATGGAAATATTGTTTCTTTTAAATCTAATATAATCACAACATCAGCTTCTAATCCTTTTGCTTTATGAATTGTTAAAACATCGGTAGTATCTTTTCGACTTTCGTCAATACCTATAAATTCTTTTTGCAAACTAATAGCTAATTGTTCAGCGTCTTTACCAGTAATAGCCTTTGCGTCACGTTTTCGCCGTTGCAATACTTTCAGACTGATATTCGTACCATATTCATTTCTGATTTCTGTAATAAGCTCATCCCAATTACCTGTCCATTTTATTAATTTTGTTTCTTTTTTATCATCGATCGCTTTCAAAACCTTTTCGTTTGGTTCGTTGCTTCTGATAAAATTATTAGAGACATCGACCAAATCTTTCCCATATCTGTGGGTTTGTGTTACTTGAAATTCTTTGTAATCTTCGTCTGTTATTCCAAATTGGTTCTTGATATCTTTAAAAAACCTTAAATCACTACCACGCCAAGAATAAATCGCTTGCCAATCATCACCAACGCATGTTACAGATGCATTGCTTCTGTCTCGTAACGCCTTTATTAACTTAAAATTATCTTCAGCAACATCTTGAAATTCATCTACAAAAATATATTTGTATTTGAATCTATTGTCATATTCTGGTCGTTTTAAATCTTCTGCTAATGTTCTTGTTGCTTGGTTAATCATATCGTTAAAATCTAGATAATTATACTTTTTTAAGAAAGTATCATAAGCACTATACACAGGGTGAATTAATTTAAAAAATCCAGATATATATTTTTCATGAGACGGGTTCTTTTTTAATATCTCCTGTTCAAGTGCGTCTAAATCTGGGATATTATAAACCTTACATAATGAAATAAATTGTTTAGCTAGCTCTCTAAACTCTTCCATACGTGCCCTGATAACGGCCTTGTCTATAATATCATCTATTTCTTTTTCGGATAATGGAGTATCGTTGATCGGTGGAACAACCGTTTTAATACCATCAAAACTTCCGCTACAATCATAGTCTCGCCAATAAATTTTTCCATTTGGTCTTATTTGTATATATCTATAAAATTTGTTAATGGTTATTTCATCTTTTTTGTAGCCAGAAAGCAATAAATAGTTTAAGACTCTCTTTTGTTTTACATCATCATCAAAATCATAATTATCAACATCTAGACATACACCATATTTATCTAATTTCGCTGCCAATAATCGCTGTTCTTCATTCGGGATAACTTCTTCATATAATCCCATAAGTCTGACATATTCTGGATTTGGCTCTCCTGTATTTGGATCCCTTGCTGATAAATTTGGCAGGTTTAAGGAACTCCATAAAAACATATTTTTCAACCAATTGGTTTCATTTATTTTTTGTTTAACCGTATCAGAAAAACCTTTACATTCCTTGACAAGCAATGGATTATTCGGTTCATAATCAGGATTTTCAAACAAACGTAATACAATATCCAAAAGGTTGTCATTCTCTTCTGCTTCTAAACATTTGAATTGTCGTCCTGTTGTCCTTATTATGCTGCAGCCTAAACTATGAAATGTATGAGCTGATTTTTTTGCATATTCTGCCATACCCAAACGTTTCAAACTCTTACGAAAATCTTTACGATTTTTTCTGTTAAAAGCAACCAATAATAAATCACCAGGGAACTTTATTTTTCCTTCTTTTATCAAATAAATAATGCGTCCAATCAATGTGGTGGTCTTTCCACATCCGGCTCCAGCATTAATCAAAGAAGCCTTTGCGTCTGTTGTGGCAGCGGGTTTCTGTTCATTATTGCTTAGTTTATTGAGTGCTTGATCGCGACGTTCTCCATATTCTTTCTCAGAAACAGGATTTTTTTCAGGATAAATAGATAATTCGTCTGTTTTAAAATCTATTTTTGCCCGAAGGTATTGTGTAAAATTTCCATCGTCACAATTGTCATTCGTGCAACCTAAAACCTCTTGAAATCGATCTTCATTATTAAAATCAATGACTATATCTGCACCTTGATTTTGCGGCCTTTGTCCCCTTGTACCGCGCCACCACATCTTTGTTTTCCAATCATAATTAGGAGCCTTGTATCCGTCGTTATTCAACTGTGTTTTTGTTGTCACTTTAAAATCGGTAAGTCTAAATTCATCTTCTTCTGGTAATTCAAATACGTATATACCTTTGTCTTCATGCCAAAATATCAACCAAATATCGTAACCAATATCTTTAGTATTAATGGTGGCCCAGCTCATGTTTTGATAATCACGATTTTCATATATTGCGTTTCCCCGGTTTTTAATATCCTCTCTTACATGAGTTGGGACATTACCTATGTGTGTCAGTTTTATGTCTTTATCGATGTACAAATCACCAGCGTCTTCAAAAAAATCTACGACAGATTCTTTAATTAATCTATCTAATTCACTTCTCTTACCGGCATCTTCTCTTGGGTCTAGATTTCTGTATTGTTCCCTGTTCTGAATTAAAGATTGTTTAAAACCATCTAATACATCTTTATCAATCTTAATGACGTCCCGTTCTTTTTTGTCTGGCATTATTTACTCCATTGAAAAAAATATCGTTAAATAACAAACTCGTCGAGTAGCAGTATAGCAGAGTTCCTCTTAAATTACAATACTGTTTGTTCTTATATCGAGATATCATGACTAATGGCATATGAGAATTTATTTTAGTAAATTTTCTAACACACCTTTTTGCACCATGGCGATGTTCAATATGTAATCTGTGGTGTTAAATGTATCACGCAATGGACGTTGGGTTTTCTGCCAGCCAAGACCATCGGTAATCCAAATAAATTGGTGACCGTCGTTCGTCCATTGATGATAAATATCTGCGTATTCACCAGCTGTAGATTTCAATTTTGAACCACCGCCACCGTAAAAATTGGTTTCAATCAAATACAATTTATGCGGGGTGTTTATTGCAAAATCTATGCGTTTGGACGATATGGTGGGCCATAATAAATAAATGTATCTGCTTTTACATAGTCTGGCGTTACGCCAAAATCAGCTTGTATTATTGTCGCAATTTGCAGTGCTTCGGATACATTACGCAGGTTTTCTTCATCCAAAATACGTGGGTTCATATATTTGACTCTAATTCGCTTAATGAGCGACAAGCGGCAAAGTAAAGCATAACAAAATCCATTTTGTTGCTGGGACTAATTTCTTGAAAATGCTTATATTTCATATCAAATCCTTTTTTAAGGTTGTTGTATTTGTGCTTACTTTGCGCTCATCAAAGTCAAGTCAAATAGTGCGAAAATCTGATATTTATTTATCGTATAAAAACCGAATTATGAAAACACTGTTTAATTCCGTGTTACTTGGTGATATCGGTTAAAAAATTCCCTGTTATTTTTATGGGTATTTAGGCATTTATCAGACAAAATGTATTAGATTTCCGGTAGGTTGCGCTGATATACAGTCTAAGAAAACAACCGAAAAACATGCAAAATTCCCTGTAAATTCCGTGTTATTAATGGATTTTACATCCCTGTGATGCTTGAAATTACCCGCCGACCACAAATCAAAAACCACCACTTTTGTGGTGGTTTTGTGTTTGTTATTATGTTGTCAAAAAATTACGAAAGCATTTCTTCATAATTTTCATCAATGTCTTCATCAGAATTTTCAGATTCGTAATCTTCACCATCTACACTTGCGGTATCTATTTTCCAAGTTTCTATTGCTATTGATATGCCGATACCGCAATCATAATAATCGGTACGTAATCTGGTCTCTATGCCTTTATCACTGCCAGGTAAAGTATCTGTCAATTCGCATTCTTCTGGCATGTTAAGTTCTGAACTAACACCTTCTATTCTTTGTCCTGTACAACTGTCATCGTCACAATCAAATCTTATGTGCAGATATTTGCCCAATTTATCTATGTTTACCACACATGTACCACTGTCATCTTTTGATTGGTATGGGCGGCATGTTGTTGCTGCTTGAACAGATGCTGTAATCAATAATCCGATTAATGCATTCATTATTATTTTTGATGTTTTCATGTTATTCTCCTTTGGTGAGTTTATAAAAACTTGTTGATATTATAGCATTTTTATATATGAATTTGTATAATTTTTTGTCTAGGATTTCATACTGTTAGTTTGTGAATCATTTTTTGATATAGTATCTTTGAATCATAACCAAAGGAGATTTATATGAAGAAAGCATTGGTGGCTTATTTTTCTGCAACGGGTGTAACAAAAAGAATTGCAAATATGTTGGGCGAATCTATTGATGCAAAAGTTTTTGAAATTGTTCCACAACAAATGTATACCAAAGCAGATTTAGATTGGACAAATGAAAACAGTCGTTCTTCACAAGAAATGAAAGATAAAACATCGCGTCCAAAAATCGAATCGCGTGTTCGCGATATGAAACAATATGAAGTTGTATTTTTAGGATTTCCGATATGGTGGTATCGTGAGCCGTCTATTATAGATACTTTCATAGAAGAACATGATTTTGATGGAAAAATAATTGTCCCGTTTGCTACATCTGGGGGCAGTGAAATAGGTGATACTTATAAAAATATTCAAAAATTGGCACCAAACGCAAAAGTAGAAAAAGGCAAATTATTTGAAGCTGGATGTTCAATGGAAAAATTAAAACAGTGTGCCGAAAAATATCTAAAAAAATAATCAAAATCTTTAATTAATAAACCGCTGATACAGCGGTTTTTGTTTTACCCAGATTTTTTTATATTGTTATTTTATCATACTTGATTTTTGTTTAAGAATAATTTACTATCTTTCCCGATGTAATGTATGGGGGATAAATTATGAAATTAAATTTTTTAAGTGTGATATTTTGTAGTGTTTTCGGATTCGTTGTTGTACAAAAATCTTTTGCTGAAACTTTGTTTGATAATGTGCGTCCGTTTATTGGGACCGGTATCGGTATAACAAATAATTCGTATGAAAAAGATGTTGCCGACAGGTATCTTGGTATGTCCAGTGAAATATCATCAAATTTGGTTTCTGGTTTTGTATATGGTGTTAATCTTGGTGTGCGTTTTGCAAATATTTTACCAACATATCATCCTGGTATTCAGTTGTTTTATGACGGAATGAATGGTTCTGCAAAATTGAATTTTAATGATTACAATGTGAACATCCATGCATATCATAATTTTATAGGTGGTGCATTTGATAATTACATGTTGATTTCAAATAACAAATCTGGATTGCTGGGAACAAAGGTAGATAGGTTTTTTGTGTTTGGATTAGAAGCTGGGCAAATAAAATCCAAATATACTGTACCGGTTTATAGTTCTGATACTTTGCATGATGATGGAAATTTTTATGGTATTAAATTGGAATATTTGACAGAAAATACTGATGGCATAGGTTTAAGTTTTGGTGTAAAATTTTTGCAAACAAGTATAAATACATTGCCGTATATTTTTGAAATCAGATTAGGAGACAGGTGTACATTTTAATGATGATTAAAGATATGCAAAACAAGAAAAGTACAATTCATTTGATGGTTGGATTTATTGGATTTGGCAAAACTACCATTGCAAGGCGGTTGTCTGAGGAATTGTCTGCAAAATGTTTTACGCATGATGATTTGATGGTTGAACGTTATGGACGTAATCCTGATAACTTTCAGAAAAAATATAAAATAGTTGATGATTTTATAAAAGGTGAAGTCGCTAAGTGTATTCAAAATAATCAAGATGTTATATTGGATTATGGATTTTGGAATCATGTAAAAAGAAAAGAATATTATGATTGGGCCAAAACGTTGACAGACGATGTATTATTTCATGTTGTTTTGTGTGAAATAGATGTTGCCAAACAGCGTGTATTAAAACGTACACAGGAAAATCCGGATGCTTTGTTCATAGATGAGAATATTTTTGATACTTTGTCAAAGCAGTATGAATCGTGGTCTGACAAGGATAAATTTCCTGTTGTGTTTCATAAAACTAAATAACATTAGACAATATTTTTTAGCTATGTTATAGTTCGCGTATATCAAAGGAGATTGTTAATGAAAATATTGGTGACTGGTGGGGCGGGATACATTGGTTCTCATACTGTTGTTGAATTGCAAAATGCGGGTCATGATGTTGTTGTAATAGATAATTTATCTAATTCAAAAGAGATTGCTTTGCAACGTGTTTCTGAAATTACGGGCAAACCAATAGATTTTCATAGTATAGATATTCGTGATTTTAATGCTTTGGATAAATTATTGGATAAGTATACTTTTGATTGTTGTATTCATTTTGCAGGATTGAAAGCTGTCGGTGAATCTGTACAAAAACCACTGGAATATTATGATAATAATGTCGGTGGAACTATCACTCTGTTGCGTGCATTAGATAAGCATAATTGTAAAAATATAATTTTTTCATCTTCTGCGTGTGTTTATGGTAATCCAAAAATTATCCCGATAACAGAGGAATGTCCAAATGGAACTTGTACAAATCCGTATGGGCAAACTAAACATGTCATAGAAGAAATCATGAAAGATTTACATAAATCCGATGGTGACTGGAATATTGTTTTGTTGCGTTATTTTAATCCGATTGGTGCACATAAAAGTGGTAAAATTGGCGAAGATCCAAATGGTATTCCAAATAATTTGATGCCATATATTACTCAGGTTGCAGTTGGTAAAAGGTCTGAATTAAACGTGTTTGGCGATGATTATGATACACCAGATGGAACCGGAATTCGTGATTATATTCATGTTGTAGATTTGGCTTTGGGGCATGTGCATGCTGTTTCAGCAATAGAACAAAAGTGTGGATTGGAAATATTTAATTTGGGTACGGGACATGGGTATTCTGTGTTGGATGTGGTGCATGCTTTTGAATCCGCGAATAATGTAAAGATACCGTATGTTATCAAACCAAGACGGGCAGGTGATGTAGCGGTTTGTTATTCAGATGCAAGCAAAGCAGAGAAAATTTTAGGTTGGTCTGCAAAGTATAACTTAGAAGACATGTGCAAAGATTCTTGGAATTGGCAAAAAAATAATCCGAATGGATATAATCAGTAAAGTGCTATGTTGAAACGACAGTGGAAAGATATTAAATCGTGGGTCAAATTTGTTTTGGCGGTTTGTTCTGTTGTCGTATTCATAGTTTTTTATATATTTAATATATGGTCACCTTTGAAAAAGCCGGTCAGTGTCGTTGTAGAACGTGGTGCGTCTGTGACAAGGATAACAGAATATCTGATTAAAAATAAAATTATTAAATCTGCTGGATTGTTTGATTTTTGTGTTCGTCTAAACGGTGGCAAGATTCAAGCAGGAGAATATGATATACCACGTGGGGCTGGTATCTGGACGATTGCAGATATGTTGGCAAATGGCAAAGTTGCAACCACTACAATTACAATTCCAGAGGGTTATACATTAAAACAAACGAAAAAAATGTTGATGGCTGTTCCATATTTATCTGGTGGGGTGGATTGTAAAACGTCTGCATCAGTGTGTAATTTGAAAGATGGTGAAATTTTTCCTGATACTTACAGAATTGCACGTGGAACATCAAGATTGGCTGTGTTGGATTTGGCACGTAAAAAAATGCTTTCAGTCAAAGAGTCATTATTTAAGTATACTTATCCAGAACCGCTTAAAAATTGGAATGATGTTTTGATTTTGGCTTCGATTGTACAAAAAGAAACCCCAAAAGTAAAAGAAATGCCTGTTGTTGCAAGTGTTTATTTAAACAGATTGAAAAGGAATATGCGATTGCAAGCTGATCCAACGGTTGTTTATGCTTTGACTGATGGATTTGGTGATATGCACAGTGAACCGTTGTTGCGGGGGCATTTAAAAATAGACAGTCCGTATAATACATATCGTAATAATGGATTGCCACCCGGACCGATTTCAAATGTTGGACGTGATGCGATTCGGGCTGTGTTAAAACCTGCAAAAACTGATTATCTATTTTTTGTGGCAGATGGTCGTGGTGGACATAATTTTTCCAAAGAATATTCTGAACACCAGAAAAATCACGGTGTTTGGCGTGATATTAAAAAAGAAATAAACGGAATTGTTGATTATAATAAATAATTTCTCAAACTATTAGTGGTCACTAATTATAACATATTTTATATTTTTTTCAAAAAATCTTTTTTCTTGCGAGCAGATATTTTTTGTGTGATAATATTCTTAACAGGAAAAAGTCCTGTGAAGTTTAACTTTATGGAAAGGATATAATATGAAAAAAATCGCTTTAACATCTTTATTGGCTATGATTGCTGTTTCTGGTGCACATGCTACAAACGTTATTGACGGTAATCCATTGTATATGCCAAAGGCTGGTCATGCTTACAGTGTGACAACTGTCGGTTCTCATTCTGGTTCTGAAGATATAAAAACTTGGGGTTTGAATGAAGAGTTTGGCTATGGTGTTACAGATAAATTGGCTGTCATGGTCTCTACAACAATGTATGATTTACGTTCTTTTGACCAATGGGCTTGGAGCGATTTGACTTTGGGTATGGCATTCCGTGCAATGGATGAAGGTAATTTTAAATTGGATGTATTGGGTGGATATTCGGTTTCTCCTGTTTGGGGTAATCATTTATCATTCTTGGACAAAGACTTTACAGAATATGTATGGACTGCTGGTGTTCGTGCTGGTATTGCAGCAGGTAATTTCACAATCGCTGGCAAGGCATTGTTTGAATATTGGAACACAGAATCCTTTAACTGGAATGAAAAAGCTGGTGAACAGGGTGTGCACGCATTGGTGTTGGGGTTGGATGCTCAATACGTAATCGACAACAACTGGAATTTGGTTGCAGGTGTTGAATACACAGGTATCATGGATGACGAATATCGTGGTATTCCAGGTGCAGAAATTAAAAATGCTGGTACATGGCATGGTGAATTTGGTGTAAATTATAACATTGATGCTACTAAATTCGTCGGTGCTTATATCTCTGGTGATATGAATCATCATGGTGGTACAAAGGGCGATGAATGGAAAGTTGAAGATGGATTCGGCTTTGGTGCTAAATTCGGTATTGATTTCTAATCGAAACATAAGGACAAAAAATCCGGCCGATTGGTCGGATTTTTTCTTTGTCCAGCGTTTGGATTTTTTAAATACAGATTTTTAGCGGTTTTTCGCATATAAAATATGATATTTTGCTTGACAATTCGCGGGGTTGAGATTATAGTA
>JAEEGL017342021.1_pt1 | contig 15694 bp, 2 predicted proteins | sample 9134231 | NCBI WGS metagenome assembly JAEEGL01 (sample SAMN16246548, study PRJNA631951) | gut metagenome | biome: gut microbiome; feature: rumen; material: fiber-attached | host: Bos | place: Iran: Karaj | collected 2018-10
CACAAGAACCACCTGCACCCGTAGATACCTTTGTAAAAGAAGCCAAACTCTGCGACCTTGCAGCAAAATACGGTTTTAAGGTTGGAGCCTGTATTTCCTACCATCAGGTTAACCGCTCAAGCTATATAAAAATGCTCACCGGCGACTTTAATACCACAACAGCAACAAATGAATTTAAAGCCTATTCTCTTTTGAATCAGCAGAAGAGTATTGCAGAAGGTGTTCCTGTCATGAACTACGCTCAGGCCGATGCCATTGCCAAGCTTGCCCAGGAAAATGGAATAGGAATCCGTGGTCACGTACTTGTCTGGGATGCCTACATGAGCGAATGGTTCTTCCGCGAAGGCTTTAAATCAGATGGACTTCCGGTTTCCAAAGAGGTTATGGAAGAACGGGTTGCCTATTATATAGATCAAGTTATTACACACTTTGAAACAGAATTCCCCGGTGTTGTTTACTGCTGGGATGTTGTAAACGAAGCCGTTGCCGACGATGCCTCAGAACGAGTTCCGGAAAATGAATTCCATATCCGCAAAACCCGCGGTGGCAGCATAAACATGTTCAACGCAATCATGGGCCCTGACTATGTAAAATATGCCTTCCAGTGCGCCCGCAAAACCGTAAACAAAGTAAATCCAGATATCAAGCTTTTTTATAACGATTACAACACCTTCTACCAGGAAAAACGCGACGCCATTATCCGCATGATAAAATATCTGAACGCAGAAGAAAAGCTTTGCGACGGACTTGGAATGCAGGGCTACATAGGCGGTTATGGACAGCAGTCCGGTTGTATGAATTCCAACGACCTTTCTCTCATCAAAACCGCAATCAAAATGTACAGCGATTTAGGTCTTGAAGTTCAGCTTACCGAAGTAGCAGTCCGCAACTACGAAAAAGACCAGATGGAAAAACACGCCAAATTCTACGGCAACCTTTTCCGCGCCGTAATAAGTGCCATCAACGAAGGCGCCAACTTTACCGGCTTTACAATCTGGGGCATAAGCGATAACCCAAGCATGCCAAAAACCGACTACAGCTACAAAATGAACGGCCCTTACTGCGGCCTCTTTGGTCAGTACTTCGAAATCAAAGATTCCTACAAGGAAGTTTATAAAGCGCTGCAATAAACGTTTGCCGGGGCTCTCCTTGTGGTCCCTGAGCCTGTCGAAGGGCCCCCGACAAATTACTTCTTCTGGGCGGTTTCGATGTAGCCGAGAGCACCTTGTTTTATAGCATAACCAAGAACAGGATTCTTTGTTCCGTTACCATAGACTGTACCATAACTGTTTTCTGTTGGAACTGTTGTTCCAATATGGCTTAAATCTTTTTCGCCTATATTATCTTCACCTGGTTCATCTCCGTCTGTTGTAGACCAGGTTATTACTCCATTTGCATTTTTCCAGACTCCAACATTTATATGATCGGAAGGAACTTTGCTGGAAGTTGGTATAAAAGAACTTTCCCATTTTCCATTAAAAGCATCTGTGTTTACTCCAGCAACTTTTGTTTCGTTAATGGTTTGTAAAGATTCTGTATTATTCCAATATGCTATTTTTGGACGAGAACAACTGAGTGCATAGTAACTTATATAAGGAATTGGATTATGCTCAGAAGCCATTGCAACTTCAATATTCAATTCAGAACCAACAAAACTATATGAGTCAACAATTCCTGTTTTTTTGTTAGAAGGAGTTTCAAAATCCTGGATATATGCATACCAGAGATCTCCATTTAAGGAATCGTAAGCGGCTATATGAATTCCATATTCTGCATCCGCAGTAACCTTACAATATTCACCTACATTTGTAGGGAAAATTGTTACAGGTTTTACCCAATGTGTATCAGCTGGATCATAAGAACCTGATGTTATAGAATTTGGTGTTTTATTGTATGAATAGAGCAATTCCTTATTTTCTGAATCCCACCAGACAACCACAACAGCATCATCGTTTGAACCTTGTCCAGGAAGAGCAACTATACTTACATACTCACCTGCATAAAGTAGTTTTTCATCCGAAATGACCTGTCTTGAAACCGTGACAGGTATATCATTTACAACGGTTGTTCCATTTGCTCCTTCCTTAAAATTAGAGGATACATATTTATCCTTAGTTTGTCCTGCAATTAAGGAAGTATCATTAAGTGAATATGCTTTACTTTTTCGATTATCACCAGTTGCCAAATTATTTCCCATAAGTAGTTTTCCGCTATTTGGTCTAGTATTATTTACCGTCCCACATCTGAAACGAATTTCATCATTAATAGAATCATAATAAGCTATATAAACATTTGTATTTGTAATATCACTTGTAGATGCTGTAGTTGAAATTGAAGGAGAACGTATTCTATCCTTATCAAAATTTGTAAAGCCGGCCCATTTTACTATTGGATTACCTTCTTCATCCACATCTTCATAAGAATAGAATTCTCTCTGTCCAATATATTCAAGTCCCCATTGATTATCAAGATTTGTATATCCATCTGTTTTTAATTGTCCTTTACCATTCCAGCGACTTGTTGTAAATCTAAATTCATCTACACCATTCTTACTGGTGTTTATATCTCCACCGGCTGTAAGACCAAAAGAATAACCGTTTACATCATAGGTAAAACCTATAGCACCCCAGGCATCAAGACCTCCAATCCAATATTCATATGAATTAGGGGTTACATTTTTTGAATTCCTTCCATATGCCATACTGAAAAAAGCTGTTCCATTTACAAACGCAAATCCGAGGTTATGTTCACCAACAGGATTTATATCCATTACTGGCTGAGATATTGCTCCTCCCTTTGGTTTTACTGCCATTGGATCAATTTCCCATATATCCAATACAACATTATCTGTTAGAAGATTATTGTTGTCATCGTTTGGCTGGCGATTATAATAGTTTTCATAAATAGCCTTATTACCGGTAGCACCAATCTCTGGAGGTGTATCATAAACACTACCATATGCATCATTTTTATTCAAATTGTTTAGAGTACTTACCCCGTTTACTGTAAATGATATTTCTCCTGAGTTTTGAACATTTGAAACATCAAAAGTAATAACCTTATAAGCAGAATAATCAGCTTCAGATGCTGAACCAGAAGGATATGCAGAATTTACGGTTGCTCCTTCCGCAAGAGTTGTAATTTTATTAGTTCCATAATAAGGTTTTATGTCTGTATCTGAATCACCAACTTTTCCAAGATTAAATCCATATATGTAGATCTTTTCAGAATTTGTTCCTGTAGAATTTTTTATAATATAAACAGGATAATTTCCATTAGCAGTTCTATTATATACAGACCAATTATTGCTCTTTAGGCTTGCAAGAGATGTATAAACTTTTGCAATATACGGAACAACATCTACTTTGTAATAACCTGTTGGTATTGTTGTGGTGGTTGAGACAGTCCCTGGTGTATTATTGTTACCGGCACCATCATTTAATGTACTTGCATCATTTACATCAATTTGAATTATACGCTCTGTAGCTGCAACAGCACTTGCTTTTGATGAATCAATTGTATAAATCCAGGTTACAGAATGTCCTTCTTGTGTAGGACCATCATCATCAAATATTTCAAGAGTAAAGTCTGAAGTGTTTGTATCATAACTCCATTTTGGATTAGCAGTAGGCGTATATGTTGCTGTTACACTCTTATTATCAAACGTAAGTTTAATCGTCTTAAGCATTTTTTCATCAGAAGCTGTACCTTCAATCTTTATCTTACCGGAAATTTTCGGGTCTCGATCCATTTCTTTATCGTCTGCATTGTCTGTAAAAGTTTCTGGTAAATCTTTTTCTAATTCAATATGACCTTGAGCTATTTCATTTGAATAAATAACACTACAGTCATCTTTTCCTCGCCAATAGAATGGTGTAATAAATCCTTTTGGAGGAGTATCGTCTATTAAATCTTGCTGGAATGTTGCATTAAGAATTGTCCATTGTGTGTCTACTCCTGGTGTACAACTTTCCGTACTATCCCAGAAACTAAATCTATAAACATTTGTTCCATTTTCACCAACACTCGTACTTATTTTTCCAGGACCGTCATTAGCATTGTTTTTTAATATAATAGCACCAACTTTGTTTTCTGATTCAGAAGCAGACAGGGTTACTGCTGTTGTTGGAGTTGTATTATTTACAATTGCATCATTAGAAGTAACAAGAGCATCATTTATTGTCAAAGTTCCTGTTTCTGCTTCTGAAAGACTGGTTCCTGTAGTATCTTTAGAATATTTATAATAGATTGTACCACTTCCACCGACAAATTCTGGAATAACTACCAGATCCTTTTTTGCTTTCCAGTATTCATTTCCAATTTTGGCATCCAAATTCCATTTGTCAGTACCTATTGTTGTCTTTTTATCTTCAAGAGAATAATAGAAAGAAATAAATTCTGTATCCAGATTATAATAATCATCAGAATTCAAATCGGTTCCAAGTTTTACCATAGTAATACGAGGAGGATTATTACTTATAACTGTTGTTGTATAACCATGTTCACTATTACCGGCAACATCAAAAACTACACAGTGAATTTCGATAGGTCCATCAGGTATATTCTTAGAAGAAATTGTAGCATCCCAAATATAATTTGTTCCTGACTTCTGATATGATTCTACCATTCCATCATTATCATCGAGTTTTATACTATCTCCTTCGCGGCTTTCACCAGTATTATCTACAACCATTGCATAAACAATTTCGGCGTCTTTATATGATTGAGAACAAGAAGGTGTAAAGACAATTTTTCCATCTGTATCTCTGTCGTCTGTATTTTCAATTCTTCTGTAGATTCCACCAATCTTTATAAGTCCACCAACTCTAACATTTTCATTATCCTTAAAGCTTGAAGATGTAATAGAGTTTTCTTCGAGACGAGTAGCTTCTGTGATATATAAAACTGGAAGTTTTTCTGTGTTTATATAAACTAATCCATTCTGTGCATTTTCATCCAAATCACCTTCTATATTCGAACGGTTATCTGTATTATTTGGACCATGATATACCATAGGATTATAAACACGATTATTTGAATCTGTCGATGTTCCTTTTCTTTCGTAATAGAAAGCAAGTCTGCTAAATCCACTTCCGTCTTCTGAAACTTTTCCTGCAATTGCAAACCAAGAATTGGAATCTTTTACTTTATTCGAAGTTGAAAGATCTGTTTTTCCATAAACACCACTAAAGAGTTTTATTTCTGTTTTAGAATTGACAATCTTTGTATCCGGGAAAGTCGGAGCTTTAGTATCAATGTTTACACAAATATTTTTATAAAAATTCTGATTTGGAGGTGTCGTACTATCCTGTGCTTTTAATTCTGCCTCCCAACTTCCATTTGCAGTATTTATATTTATTGGAATAGCAAAATATAATTTCTTTTCATCATTCGATTTTGCAGAAACAAATCCTACTGTATCATTATTTAACAGGAACGTAGAAACTGTTACATCTCCAGAAACAACAACCTCTCCTGTAAAATACCAGTCGGTTTCAGAACCTTTAATATACATATCTGGTGTATAATCTTGTTCTGCGTCTGCTATTTTTGTAATAAGATTTTGTGCTGTAGGTGCTGTGCTATATCTTTTAAGTTTTATATTTGTAAAGTTAGGTATTTCATTATTTATTGAAATATGAAGACTATCAGACCAGGCACTATAAAGATAATCACTTTCATCTTTTTCTGTATCTTTTTCTATGGCCAAAGCTCGAATATTTAATGTTTTTGGATTATTTTCTGCATCATATTTGAGTCCATTTAATTGACTTACATTCAATGTATAATACCAGCTCTTTGTACCATGTACTAAAATACCTTTCTCTCCAGATCCATCTGGTATATTTACAAGAATATTATTTTCTCCAGTAGTTTCGTAAGGACATCCTGATACCCCTACACCATTTTCCCAGGATCCATTTCCATCCATATCAAACTGTAAATATACAGCAGAAATACCATCATCATCATTTGCTGTACCAGAAATTGTTATTGTACCGCCCATTATTGTATATTGTTTTCCTTCATCATGAGCTGGATATGTTATCAAAACAGATGGCCTGTCTGCATTTGGATCATACCTTATACTATTTTCAGTATTATAACCTACGTTTCCAACCTCATCGGTAAGACGGAACCATACAGGTAAATCATAAACTCCACTACCAGATGTATTTTGTGTTGGTTTTACAGTTTCATAGTTCTTATACTCATCATCAACCGTATAAGTTGTAGAATTATAACCCATTGAGGAACCAAGGTTTTCAAATTCTATTTCCCAAGAAGCCGTACCTTTAATTGTTGGTTTTAACCAATTCTCGGTAATTCCGGCTGGATTATCCTTGAATTCATCAAATTGAGAATAAGTTGGAATTAAATACTCTACACCATAATCGGTATCTATAATTGCCCCTGTATCATCTGTCTTTACACGGATTCCAGAACCACCGTCATTATCATTCATACTTCCGCGGAAATTAACAACACCATTTTGTGTTTCATACTTTGTAGGTTTTACATTAAAAATTTTAACAGGAGGTTCGTTATCTATCTTTATACTACGAGAAATAAATCCTTTGTTACCTACAGTATCTTCTACAGTTACTTTAAATTCATGTGTTTCTGTTGTATCCATAACAATAGGACCAAAATAATAAGTATAGTTACCTTGTCCATCATTTATTTCTTTGATAGTTGTATTGTTCAAGCTGTCATTCTTATAACTAATTAAAATTGGCGATGATTCAAGTTCAGATTCGGTTCCTGATTTTACACTCAAAGCCTTCATATCAGTTCCTTCCTGAACCTCTATCTTGGCGTACAAAACATTATAGTCACCACCAAAGGCAATGTTGTTTGATGTAGACCAGGCAATGTCGTCTTCATCGTCTTCGTTTGTATCGGCTGTATAAATATCACTTACTGCTGTTGTTGTTCCTGTAGGATAACGAACCAATCCTAGATAAGTTGGAGTTGGAGGATTTGTATCATATTTGAACTTAATACCATTTTCGTTATCCTGTTTTTCTGTTGTATCAGAATAATTTACGTAAGGACGGTCTAATGCTGTATCGTTTGTTGTACAGAAAATAGTATCTTTTGTATCCTGAATTGCAAGATACCAGTATGTTTCTCCATCTGGTTCAGTATCTGAATCTATAGACCATGAACCGCCTGTAGAAACAGGTATTTCTATCCAGCCATCAGGAACTGAAGAAGTTGTTGGTATATCTGTTGCTGTCGGCGCACCGGTAAGATTTTGTTCTGTTTTATGCTTTGATGTCGGCCAATACCAAAGTTTTTTAATTCCATCATCATCGGATATTGTACCATACACATTCTTAATTCTAAGAGTTGTTTCTGAGTTCTTAGCAATCTGATTCATTGTAATTACAGGTCTATCGCTGTTCTGATCAATTACAACCTCGTGAGCTGCTGCGTATCCTGTATTACCTTTTCCTGAATTATCTGTTGCACAAACTGTAAAATAAGCAGTGGTTCTTTCTGATACTACGTTTGTACCATCTGCTTTGAGCTTTGTTGTATCTACTGTAAAGTTCCAGTTATAAGTATTTTTATTCCAACTCTTTGATTTTGCTGCATCGTCTTTGTCGTCGCCTTCGAAAATAAGTTCTACCCAGCCTTCGGAAGCTGATGCTGGCAGATTTTCTGGCTCTGCATCAGGATCTGGCGCTGTATCTTTTGCTGTTGGATCTGTTGTCCAATAAAGTTTTGGATCCTTATCTCCATTTATTCCAGAGCCACCATTTTCATCCTGGACATTACCTTCAAATACTATTTCTTTATTTATTTCTGTATTTGCCTTTGGAGATGAAATTGTTACTGTTGGTTCATCTTCGTCTACTCTTATTGTTCCTACTGCAAGCTTTGTTTCGTTACCGGTTCCTGCGTTATCTTTTGCTGTTGCATATACAGTATAAGTTGTACTTGAATTTGTAAAATTGCTGGCAGGAATTTGTATATTCCAGGTGTTTTCCTGTTGTTCCTGGTTGTCACCCGATTTTGTTGTAGTAATTGTACAAACTATATCAAGATCTGTATTATTAAGTTTAAAACTTAATGAACGAAGACCTGCATTTTCATCATTTACATGTCCAGAAAGTTCTACAACACCTTCTTTGTTTGTATAAAGAATTTTATCACTATCTGTAGTTATTTCCGGAACAACAGTATCTACATTCAAAGAATAATTTATAAAGGTTCCTGTATCATTTTCACCCTGTTCGTTTATGTAAGGAACATCTTTAGCAACATCAATAGAAATATTTCCTACATAATCTTCTGCTACAAGGATTAAATAGTTTTGACCTTCTGTAAAACCTGTAATAGAGTTTTTGAAATTTGTTTCTACATCTTTATAGAATTTTGGGGATTGCTGAATAAGCTGTGTACCACCCTTGATTTTTCCGCCGACAGTTCCGTCATAAGATATATTATCTCCACTGCCGGTTACAATTGAATTATAGAATATGCGTTTTGTTTCCGGAGTTTCAAGCGGAGAGAATGATTTTGTATTCTCTGTATCATCTTTAATTTCTTTTGCAAACAAAGCTAATACTTCGTCTTCTTCTTTGTTTGCATATTCAGGTTTTGATAATAAATCTGCAAGTTTAATTTCGTTGCTGCTTACCTTATAATAAATTGTCTTTACACCACTACCTGTTGAATATATTATGTTATTTTCATTAACAATTGGTCCGTAGATTTTGTCATCAAAATTACCACGAATTTGAATTGTCATATCGTTACCGTAGGCACCATTTGAATATTTAGAACCAACGTCTTCGTCTTTGTCACTATTCCAGGTAAGTCCATAATTTGAAGCAGTCGAACTGGTTATATCATCATTATTTGTATTACCAATTCTAAAATAAAGGTCTTTGCCTTTTGCATCTATTTCGTGTTTAGCAACAGGACCTGTAGTATCAAAAGTGATTGTTAAATCTTGTGATGTGTTGTTTCCTGCTTTATCTGTTACTGTGATTGTAGCTTTAGCACCAATAGTTTTATCTTCATCTGTTTCTTGTGTCCAATATGATTCAGACAAATCAATATTTTCAAAACTCCAGATCTGAGCTGTTGTGTTTTTAGTTATTTTTGCATTTACATCTACAGCTGGATCGGCCGAAGCCTCTGTTTTTGATTTTGAAATTCTAAACATTTCAAGGTGTACATTAGCTATACCAATATTATCTTTTGCAACACCTGCAATTGTGAATTTTTGATTCTGATTGTTTACAAAATAAATGTGATCTGTTGGATTATAAACTCTGTTTACAGTTGAATTTGTAGACATGCTTATATTATCAAGTTCTGGATCACTTGTATCACGGGTTATCTGATATTCTTTTGCTGTCGAAGCTCTATCATTCTGGTCGGTTACAGTAATCTTAATTTTGTAAGATCCGTCTTCTACAACATTTGAAATTTCTGTTCCTTCGTCATTTGTTCTTCTTGTTTTAGGGAATGGAATTTCTGCAATTATTGTTTTTGTTGTTTTACCATTGGCAGTAGTGTCCGGATAATTTTCCAGATCCAGGCTCTTTGTTATGGTAACACTATTGCTTACATCATTATCAAGCAAATCAAAAACTTGAATTGTTATATTTTTATTGTCTCCAGATTCGCTTGTTATATTTCCATTTTCATCGGCAGTTTCGTCTACAAGATTTGTGTCGCTGTATTTAATTAAAACTTCGGCAGAGTTACCGTTTATATAATCTGCACCGCTTTTTGTCATGACACTGGTAACTTCTGGTTTTGCTTTATCATAAACAAAAGTCTTACACATCATTGCTTCGTTTCCAGCACCATCAACAGCCTTTACAATTACTGTCTTTTTGCCTTCTGTATTAAATACAGAGATAAGCTCTGTAGAAGCCCAGGTTGCTTCGTAGTTCCAGGTTTTTCCGTTTGTTGTTGCTTCTATCCAGTCTGTAGAAGCAGCAGGATTTGATTGTGCAGAAGCAGCATCTATAGCAGCCTGTACCGAAGCATATTCGCCGGAAACATAACGGATATAGGCCTTTTCTACACCAGATACAACTTTGTCTTGAGCTTCGTTATCATTAAGGTTTCCTTTAAAGAAGAATGATGCATCTTCTGTTCGTTCAGGAGATTTTGGATAACCGCCATCTGTAAATTCATCAACGACAGGAACTTCATTATCGAATTTTGGAGTAAAGGATTTTTCGGTTCCAACATTGTTTTTGTCTTTTACCATGAATTTTACAGTTGCACCCGTTGTTGTTCCCTGGTTATAGCTTAATGTAACATCAAATGGACTTGTTTTTGCTTCACCATTAAACAAAGGTTTATATCCCACTCCATCACCTAAATCCATATTAATTTTATATGGACCGTTTCCTACATCTGCAACACTAAATGTAATTTTTAATTCTGCATTGCTGTTTAATGTCGAAATAAAATCTTTTTCCGGTTTAAGAGTAACATCCGGACCATTTCCTGTTACCTTAAGGAAGAATGTCTTCTGGCTATAGTTGTTGTTGCTTTCAGTTTCATCCGGATTTGTAAAATCATAATTTGTATCATAAGCTCTTACTAAAGCTTTATAAATTCCTTCTTCATCCGGTAATGTATATTGAATTACATCGCGGCTATGCTCAATGGCCTGGGTTAGTTTTATTTCGTTTCCCTGATCATCTGTTTCTGGAACAGCTTTATCTACTTCCTGGCCATTTACATTTTCTTTTATAATCTTATATTTTGCCAAATCAACAGTAACAGTGTGAACAAGTCCATCATCATCCTGAATATTAAGATAAAGGTTTGACTTGCGCTGGAACATGTTGTAATAGTCGTCTGTTGCGTCATTATATGGATTTGCAATGTCCGAATAATTTTCGGCATCAAGATTTATATTTTCTGCGTCATTAGAAATTTCAGGTTTATCTGTTTTTTGATCTACATAATAATCAAAGCGTTCTTCAGTTTCGTTGCCGGAACGGTCCTTTCCAATAATTACAATTGAAGCCGGTTTTTCATCTACAAGGTTGAGTGTATTAACAGCAATAGTAAATTTACTTGGAATAGCTGTTTCTTCTACTTTTACAACTTCCTGGCCATCAATTGTCTGAATAACTTTATAGGCTGCAGATCCAAATACATCGTAATCATCTGTAATAATTCCGGTAATAGTAAAGGTTCCGTTTATACAATTGTCCTGTGTACCGTTTGACTGAACAGAAGGTAATTCACGGTCTTTTGTAATAATAGGACCATCAACGTCGTAAGAAATTGTAAGGTATGAAGAAGATTTTGCTTCGCCACTTGCGGTTACAGAAATTGAATATTCCTGGCTCTGAGTTTGAGAAAAAATTTCTACACCATCTTTTTGGTAAGGAATTGTGTATCCAAATTCGTAAATTGAAGGATTATCTGTCGGCTTCAGTTCAACATTGGCAAAAGCCTTTGTTTCGGAACCCATAAAAATCGAAAGACTTATATCGCTTTCTTCTGTTTTTACAGTTCCCTTGATTTTAAGATTATCTCCTTTTTTAAGGTTTACATAATTTTTTGGAGGTTCTGTAATTGTAATTTCCGGTGCAGCTCCGCTAGATGTAAATCTAAATCCATATTTATTTGATTCATTATCAATAGGATTTCCTTCTACATCTTTTCCGTTTACGCGGATAAGGTAGTTGTGGCCATAAACAAGCTTGGCTCCTTCCAGCTTATCGTATTCAATTGAACCTTCTTCGGTATTTGTATTGAGCTTTTTAGTAATTGGAACAGCAAAAACATAGGCACCCGTTGTAGTTTTATGACCTTCTTTACCACCAATTTTGTAGAGGGATTTTTTGTCGGCGCCGGTGCCTTCATCCTTGTATTTTGAATAAAGCTTTATTCTATTTTCTTCTTTGTCATCATATTTAAGATGCCCATTTTCATCAAAGGTAAATTCCAGAAGATAGGCGTAAAAATCTCCGGAATCGGCATCAAGCTCGTAGGAATCGCTACCCATAAAAACTGAAATTTCCAAGGTTTGAGAGCCGTTTTTTATAAAGTATCCGCCGTCTGAAGCAGCAAAATCTCTTGGAGAACCGGAAAGGGTTTTGAGTCCGCTTATTGTAAAATAAGGATTATTATCCGGGTTGATGGAGAAAACGCTTTCTTTTTTGGATTTTGAAGCAAGAAGAGTTATAAGCTCTTCTCTGGTAAGCTTTTGTTTTTCACCGGCAGAACGGGATTCGTCTTTTAAACCTTCTGTTCCGTTTAAAATATTATACATTTCAATTGGAGCAAAACCGTAGCCGCCATTTTTTTCTGATTTTGTAAGATCGCGGGCAAGATCAGAAGAAATAAAGAATTCCTGAGTTTTGTTACCTTTTACATAGCCTTTTTGAGAAGGGGTTCCTGTAAGTTGAGCAGCTTTTATTTCTTCTGCGTCTTCTGAATCTTCTTTGAGGCCCATTTCTTCTGCGGTAAGAGGAATTGTTTCTGCAGTATCATAAATTGTAAGTTTTGCATAAACAGGAACCGCGCCGATTTTTACATCGCTGTTATAAATTTTGGAATAATCGTTATCTACTAATTTTTTAGTTCCATCTTCTTCTACAATTTCTTCGTAAACAGCAAATTTTGTATTATTCTGATTAACATCTGTTGGCGCAATTGAATCTGTTTCTACCGAATAAAGATAACTTTCCTGGCCGCAGTTTACATCAGAATAAAAATCCATCTGAATCCAGGTTTGTTTTGTTAAATCTGCAATGCTTCCTTCAAGATAAAGGGTTTGACCATAAACAGAAAGAGTTTTTTCTTCTTCTCCGGGAGCGGCCGGTGTAGAATTTGGTTTTTTAAGAATAAGCAGAGGTGCCGTATTATCTACTGTAAAGGTTGTACTTTGTTTTGTAACGTGATTTCCGTTATCTGTGATGCTTATGGTTGCCTGATAGGTTCCGTCTACAAGCTTGTTGTGTTTTGAATCTATATCATCAGGATCTACAACAACATACCAGTGGCCTTTGCCAATTTCTCTGCCGGACTCTGTTTCATCAGTTACCCAGGAACCCTTAAGCTTTATTTGTTTTCCAAAGCCATCTGTTCTGTCTAAAACTACAGAGATGTTTTTAACACTTCCATCATCTTCCCAATTACCTTTTATGGCAAATTTATCACGAATTACTGTGTCAACCTTGGGACTATCTACGGAAAGTTGAGGAGATTGTGTATCTACCGCTGCACCAAGACCAATCTCGCAGGAAACAAAAAGAGAAAATATAAATGTAAAGCACACTACAGCAACTGCTGAAAGGCTTTTGAAGGTTCGCAATTTTTTCATAAAAATCACCTCGCGCACTCACTAAATCTAACAAACAACGTTTTTATCAAAAAATTACTTTTTTACAATACTGCAAATACTATTATCGGCAAAAAAGTACAAATTCTTGATAACCGCTCCACTACTGGTAATTTGTTTTGAAAAACTTAAAACGAAATGATTTTTGAAGAATTCTATTTTTAAATAAAAAGGCCTTGGTTCCCCAAGCGGCAGATTAAAATGCACACTTTTTCCCAAAGCCCTCTCTATAATATAAGTCAATTCTGCAAAAAAGGCAACAAAATTTGCAAAAAAACTCACATATTTATGTAGGGGGTAGGCAAAAAATGCCCCAAAAACAGTGTTTTAACGGTTTTTTTGCTACCTCATATAATTTCTGATATTAGTTGCAAACTCTGTAAAGCCTGTTGGGTTTCTCTGGAAAGCGGCCAGATAAAGATCCGGAAGAGCTCCACCGGCACAAGAGGCTGCATAAAATCTTACATCATCAGACTGTCTGTCATAAGCCTGAACCCTTGAATGAACAGGAGCAAGTTTTGTTTCTTCTGTAAATGTTGATTGAGCTTCTTCTGTAAAAAATTCTGTAAGATATCGCTTTGCATTTGCATTGTCAGAAATAAGCATGCCGCAAACAGCCGGAGCTATGATTCCATATTTTATTGTGGAAGAAGACGGCGGCAGCAGGAATGATTCAAAACGGCTTATAATGTCATATTGAATTGTTCTGTGCTCGTGCAGACTTGTAAAAAATACCGCTATCTGATTATCCTTTGCAAAATAAATAAGATCATTAAAAACACCATTAAACCAGCCCGGATGTGTATAACCTTCTTTTGGCCAGGTTTTTAACGGATCAAGAATACTGCGCAGGGTAAGATTTGTCATTTCAAGATCCTTGTCCAGTAATTCATTAAATTCTGTACCGTTTCTAAGCTCTGTAATAAGGGCATTGTAAGAATTTACCCCGCCTATAGATTCAATAATTGCACCAATAAAGGCAATAAGAGTTCTGTCATCGGCTCCGGCACAGAAAAACGGACTGAAAACATAATTTTTTGCCTGAGAAAGATAATTCAAAAAGGCAGGAAAACTAGTCGGCAGATTTTCTGAGGTTTTTTCTACCACCGCTTTATTATAAGCCATTTCATAATGATCAAGAAAAATTGGTGCACATTTGTTGTTTCGCAGGCTGCTTGGCATTGTATCCAGAATTTTTGCCGGAATTTCTTCAGAAGAAGCCTCTAACGCGTCTGTTAGCTCGCCTTTCCAGGTAAAGAGCATGTCATATTTATCTTTGATAGAGCTTAAATCTATTGCTCCGTCTGAAAGAACTTCGCAAATAAGGTTTATTCCTTCTTCCTGCGGAATTGTTTTTTGCAAAAGTTCACAATATTCTGCAGGCAGCCCGTAAAAAGCTACCCTTACAGTTTTATCAACCTTTCTTTTGTTTACAACAGAAACTATTGATGTTATTCCAATGGCAACAACCATCAAAGCAACAACAATTAAAATTGAAAGCTTAAGAGATTTTGCTTTTGCGGCTTTTATGGCCTGTTTTTTTTTCATTTTATTCGACATATCCTTTTTATCGGTAAAAATATAATGATTCTTAATAAGAGGAACTATTAAATGCGGCTCTCGCGGCATCAACAGTCAGAGTAATTCCCGCGGTATCAACAGTCAGAGTCATTTTGCCAATAGTTAAAATCTATGTTATAATATTCTTTATATACAAAAAAAAATTCAAAAAGAGGTTTTTATGGAGAATCAAACTTCAGTTCAGCCAAAACAGCGAAATTCATTTACAGGCTCTCTTGGCTTTGTACTTGCAGCCGCAGGTAGTGCAGTTGGCTTGGGAAACATCTGGCGCTTCCCTTATCTTGCAGCAAAAGATGGCGGAGGTCTTTTCCTCGTAGTCTATCTTGTACTTGCAATCACCTTTGGTTTTACACTTCTTATCACCGAAATTGCAATCGGTCGTAAAACACAGGAAAGTCCTCTCACTGCTTACAAAAAAATTAATCCTAAATGGGGCTTCCTTGGAATCTTCTCATTTGTAGTTCCATTTATCATTTATCCATACTACTGTGTAATCGGCGGATGGGTAATTAAATACATGGCAACCTACCTTGCTTTCCAGAGCCAGGCCGCAGTTGCAGACGGATTCTTTACAGGCTTTATTACAGCCCAGTGGCAGCCAATTTTCTTTACTGTGCTTTTTGCCCTCCTCTGCTTTGTAATTGTTTACAAGGGAGTTGAACAGGGAATCGAAAAGTATTCTAAAGTGCTCATGCCTATCCTTGTTGTAATTGTAATCTTTATTGCAATTTACTCTCTCTTTATTAAGTTTACAGATCCTGCAACAGG
>JAEEGL010349695.1_pt1 | contig 15693 bp, 12 predicted proteins | sample 9134231 | NCBI WGS metagenome assembly JAEEGL01 (sample SAMN16246548, study PRJNA631951) | gut metagenome | biome: gut microbiome; feature: rumen; material: fiber-attached | host: Bos | place: Iran: Karaj | collected 2018-10
CGCCGATCTTTTCGGCAGAGGTGTCGGTGTCCGTATACGGATCGATGAGTGCATGATATGCGGACGTTCTGTCGGTTCCGAACGACATCAATGCAAGAACGGACAGAAGCCATAACGAAACGGTCATTGCAAGGACCATGGATCTTAATTGTAGCGAAAAGCCTGCCATAGCGTTCTTTTTAATGATGGTCGATATCGTGAGTGCTATGATCGGTACAAGCATTAAAAGGATGATGAGTGCCGAAGATCTTAAAGTTGCCTTAAGCGCCCATCCGAAGTTTCCAAGCGCTTCGCCGCCCATTTTTACAAGGCTTATCGAATAAAGCGATCCGAAGTTATTAAAATATATGATCTGCGAGATATAGTATATGCTTAAGATAAGAGTGATATGCAGGAATATAACGCTGTTTGGTGCAGGTTTCTTTTTATGAAATCCCGTAAAAAGTGAAAGAGTTGCTGCCTGAGGAGGCACAAAGAAAAGAAACTGAAGTCCGTCGAATGTGATCTCGCCAAAGACTATGATCCTTGTTAGACTTTCAAATAATATGATCAATGCAAAAAACGGCGCAAAGTATTTAAACCAGGCCTTTATCTCTTCTTTAATTCCCATGGATATCTTTACCTTTTAAACGTTATCCATCCTATTATAATCAAAGGGTAAAGTCAAGGATTGATAACGTTAACGGCTTACTTTCCCACGATAATTCCAAGTTTTGGGACTTTTGCGATAAAGCGTGTAATAAGCCACGATACAAGAAGAGTGACGATCGCACCGAAGATCACATATAAGACTCCGCCTCCGGATCTGTCAGAGATCTTTGAAAGGCAGAGGATGATCACATAACCCTGGATAATGTATATGCCCATGCTGTTTTGACCGAGTGTTTTAAGGATCTTAAAACAGGATTTCCCGGATCTTGTAAAAAACGAGATCAAAAGATCGAACAGTGTTATAAAGAAGATGCTTCCGGCAAAGCCGATAAAAGTCCTGTAAACATCGAGCGCGAGCATCTTATAGGCAGTAGCGTTAAAGATCCTGTAGCCGCCCACATATATAAAGACTTCGGTCCTGAAAAAGGCAAAAAGACATACAAAGATCAAAAGTGACAAAGAAAGAAGCAGGATCTTTCTTTTTTCGTAAAAAGCCTTGATCGTATCTTCATGCTTATAGGCAAAGTATCCTGCCAGAAAGAACGGATACATGTACTTATATATATGAAGGTTAAAACTGTCCGGAATGAAAAACAAAGCAAGATAGATAACGGCATAAACAGGCCAAAAGTCATGTAAAAGAACATGTATGAGCCACACAAGCAGATATAAGATCGCGACAGCCCATAAAAACCAGAGATTGTTGTAGAAAGCGTTAAAAAAATCGCCGGCTTTTGTGTATGGATATCCGACACCCTTGATGCGGGCTTCCGCAAAAAGCCTTATAAGATCGAGCAAAGACCACACAAATACAGGCACAAGGCAGGTTAAGAGCTTCTTAAAAAGAGCATGGGTCTTTTCTTTAAGACCGGTGGCCCGAATAAGAGCATAGCATGAAAAATATCCCGCAAATATCATAAAAAGCGGCATATGGAAACTGTATATGAATCTGTAAAAGATGTTCTCAAAATAGAGTGCGTTTTCCCTGAAAGCCGCCCCGTTCAATTCCTGGATCGAGTGTCCGAGCACTACGAGGATCACGGCAAAACCTCTTACGACATCGGGAAGAAGCTTCCTTTTATCCATGTCTTTCATACCTCGAATAACAGTATACCCCGTAAACTTTAAGGGTGCAAACCCGGCATAAAGGATAAATTTGCTAAAATCCAAGCGTTTCTTGCAACCAAAAACATTGATATCGGCGTTTTTTATGTGTTATGCTTTATTAAATTAAACTGAATCGCGGGTATACAAAAAAGAGGAAAATATATGAAGAAATATGTGTTCATTTTAATCGGCGTTTTCTTTCTGATGATCGATATAAGAATGTTTTCTGCCGAATATCCGGCTTTCGAGATGTTCAGGACCGAGGCGCCGAATACCGTTGATATGGTGGTCAATCATGTGATAGGGTCAAGACTTCCGATCGATATAGTATCCGATGTGGTGGGATACATTTCTTTGATCGCTGCAGCCGTTATCGTCATCAAAGAGTTTGCCGGTACGGAGTTTAAGGACGATTTTGCAAGACAGGAAAAGAAAAAATACAAAGATCGTTTCGAACGTGTACTTTGCTGGAGCGGAGTCGGTATAATCGCCTATCTTTTTAACGCATTTATGCCTTTTATGCTCAACGGGAACCTCCGTTACCGCGCAGGATACGGAATGTTCTTTGTTTGCCTGGCTGTCAAGATAGCTGTAATTACAATGACTGTTACAGGCATTATGGGGCTTGAAGAATGCGTCGAAGATCACGATTTTAACAACAAAACAACGATATTTGCACTTATAGCCGTGATCTGTGCGTGCGTTACAAGGATATGCTTCTTTTACGATCTGGGTTTTGTGTACTGGATATACATGTTCTTAAGCATTGCGTTTATGCTTCTTGCGATCGGAAGATTTGCCTATATATTAAAGAAAAGAGGCTGATCGCATAAAAAAGATCAGGTAAAGTGCAGATATAAGATTTTCTTAATTCGACGCTCATTGCGTTGACGCTTTTAAAACGTACTTTTATAATTATTTTGATCGCGGTATTCGTGGGGGATACCGCGATTTATTGCTATATGGTAACTTTTGAAGAAATTTCCTATATAGCAATAAATGTCCGAAGCAGGAATGTTACACAGGGAAATGAGGGTAAAATGAAAAAGAAAAAAGAAAAAGAAGAAGAAAAGAACCGGTTCCACAGAGAATACGGCGCAATTAGCAATGTAAATTATATTGCCAAAAGTATCGTAAAATATGAACCGATACTTGTTTTTCTGATCATCAGCGCGATGCTCTTCGAGCCTGTTATGAGCTATCTTTGGACTTTCATGTCAAAGTTCGTGATCGATATCATAACGGCAAAGAAAAGTGTAAAGGATCTTCTCATCGTTATAGCTGTTGCCTTTCTGGTGCAGTTAGTCTTTACCATGTTGAGGGAGTATCAGAATTCTCAGAGATGGTGGCGTTATATACGTGTCCGTTTCGGCCTTTTAAGTCTCAAAAACAGAAGGATAATGACCACAAAGTTCGAAAATCTTGAAGACTCGGACGTAATGGACTGCGCCCAGAAGGCAGCCAATGCCTGCGGAGGCAACAATAACGGTGTCGAAGGCATGATGCATACGATCGAAAACTTTTTGACATCGCTTACGGTTACGGTCACGGGTCTTGCGATCATGGGTACATTAAGCGTGCCGATAATGGCGGGCATGGTACTTGTTGCGGTCATAAATTTTGTGGTCCGCGACAGAGTCAATAAGTACACAAAGGAAAAGATCTGGGATCCGATGGCCACATGGTGGCGCAAAAAATATTATATCTACAATACATCAAGCGATTTCAGCGCCGCCAAGGATATAAGAATGTTTTCCATGAAGGACTACATGATATACCGTTTTAAGGAGCTTCATAAGACCAATCTTGAAGCAAATCGGAAGAATCAGAAGATCTGGTGGTATGTGGGCCTTTGCAACAATATACTCTGGTTTCTTGCTCAGGGAGCACTCTACGGCTGGCTTGTATACCTGATCGTAAATAAGTCGCTGACATTGGGTAACTTCAGTCTTTATCTCGGTACATCCGCAACATTCTTCGGATACATATTAAGTGTATTGAGCAATGTAAGCGAGATATTTGCAAAGAGCCGTGAAGTCGACGATTTCAGAAGTTTTCTGGATATCGATAAGGATGAGGACGATAAGGGGATCGAGGTTCCCAAGTTCGATTCCTATGAGTTTAAGTATGAAAACGTAAGCTTTAAGTATCCGAAGGCTGAGAAATATGCGCTTAAGAACTTAAGTCTCACCGTAAAGGCGGGAGAGCGTCTTGCCGTCGTGGGACTTAACGGGGCCGGCAAATCCACTTTCATAAAGCTGCTCCTTAGGCTTTACGAGCCTACCGAAGGACGGATATTGCTCAACGGCACCGACATAAAAGAATATGACAGAAATTCATACTATGACCTGTTTGGGGCGGTATTTCAGGATATAAACCTCTTTGCTTTTCCGCTTTCGGAAAACGTATCAATGGAAGTAAGCCAAAAGACCGATAAGGATAAGGCAAAAGAAGCTATAGAGGCAGCAGGATTAAAAGAAAAGCTCGACAGTCTTGAAAAGGGTATCGATACCGAGATACTTAAGATCATATATGACGACGGTGTCGATATGTCGGGAGGAGAAAAGCAGAAACTTGCACTTGCAAGAGCGCTTTATAAGGATGCACCCGTGACAGTCCTTGACGAGCCCACATCCGCGCTCGATGCTCTTGCCGAAGCCAAACTTTACAAGGATTTTGACAAGCTTATCGGAGGAAAGACGGCGGTCTATATAAGCCACAGGTTAAGCTCCACACAGTTCTGTAATCACGTAGCCATGTTTAAGGAAGGCGAAATGGTAGAGTACGGTACGCATGAAAGCCTTTTAAAAGCAGGGGGACCGTACAGCGAAATGTTCAATATCCAGGCTCAGTATTACATTGAGGGAAATGAAGAAAGCGAAGGAGGTGAGGGCGATGAATGAAGAACAAAACAGTAAGGTTTCTTTGGCCGTTACGTTAAAGACGGCAAAATATCTTATCAGATTCGGCGCAAAGCACGATAAACGATTATTTTACATGTATATCGTAAAGTTCATCGGTAATGTTTTGGGCGAGTTTAAAACCCTTTTACTTCCTAAACTGTTAATGGACGAGCTTGGCCTTATCCTTGACGGAGCACCTGTAAGCGAGCACCTTCGCACGATAATAATATATGTAGCCCTCACGATAATCGGTGAGCTTTTGTCGGGCATTCTTACAAATATCGCGGATTCGCACATAAATGTATTGAGGGAAAAGTTTGCAAACCTTTTAGCCGAGGAGATCTCATTAAAATCCATGACGATGGATTTTCAGCACACCGAAGATCCCGATGCGCTTGATAAGCAGAATAAGGCAAAAGAAGGCGTGGACTGGTACAGCCAGGGTGTTGTGGGTATCACAAACTGCTTATTTGAGATCGTTTACAATATCCTTGCAACCATTGCCTCGATAGTGATAATCGCGATATACTGTCCGCTTCTTTTACCGGTCCAGGCGCTTACAATGGGCATGGTATGTTTCTTTAACATAAAGAAGGCAAATGTGGATACCAAGTTTTTCTTAATGCTTGCAAAATCAAACAGGATCTTTTCCTATGTTTATTATGAACTTGCCGATTTTCGCTACGGCAAGGAGATACGTCTGTACAACGCAACGGATATGATGGCCGGAAGAGCCGATAAATATGCAACTATCCAGAACGACCTCTGGAAAGAGGAAGCGGCTGAAGAAGTAAAGTTTATGTACGGAAGCTGTGTTGCCAACGCGATAAGGGACGGCGCAAGCTATTTTTACATGGGTTACAGAACCCTTAAGGGCTTTATCACGGTCGGCGATTTCTCGATCTGTGTGGCTGCGGCAAGCAGACTGTACAGAGGCCTTCTGTATACGGGCCAGAATTTCACACAGCTTTTACAAAGATGCAATTATGCGCATAAGTTCCTTGAGTTTATGGATTATCCCGATGCACTCGACAAGGGCGAGACAAAGGTAAAAGAAACCGATCACGTGATCGAGTTTAAGGATGTGAGCTTTAAGTATCCGAGGACCGATGAGTATGTGTTAAGCCATATAAATATCACGATAAAACCCGGCGAACACTTATCGATAGTGGGCCTTAACGGTGCAGGAAAGACAACGTTCGTAAAGCTTCTTTGCAGGTTATACGATGTGACCGAAGGCGAGATCTTAATAGACGGCATAAATATAAAGGATTATTCGGAAGAGGAATACAGAAAGCTGTTTGCGGTCGTATTTCAGGACTTTAAACTTTTCGCATTTTCGCTTAAGGACAATATAAAACTCGGTGATGAAAGCGAAGGAAGCGATGAAAAGGTAGAAGAAGTGCTTAAACTTTCGGGCCTTTATGAGGATGCGGTCAAGCTTGATAAGGGACTTGATACGATACTCTTTAAGAGCTTCGACGAGCACGGGACCGAGCTTTCGGGCGGACAGCAGCAGAAGGCCGCAATAAGCAGGGCGCTTTACAAAAACGCTCCCGTGGTAATACTTGATGAGCCGACTGCCGCCTTAGATCCCATAGCCGAATACGATATATACAGTAAGTTTGATACGCTTGTGGGCGGAAAGTCTGCGATCTATATCTCACACAGGCTTTCAAGCTGTAAGTTCTGCGACAAGATCGCCGTATTTGCCGATAAGACCATCAAAGAATACGGTACGCACGACGAACTTTTAAGATACAAAGACGGTATCTATGCGAACATGTTTATGACCCAGGCCCAGTATTACGTTGAAAATGCGTGAGAAATGATGTTTGAGCAGTTGCTGAAAAAAGTGGCAGATATTATTAATAGTAAATCAAATGTATGATAAAATTCTTTTGTATGGTTTCGAAAAACAGAAAAATATTTTTCTTTTCTCTTTCTGTCTTGGTAGTTTTTGCGCTTTTTACAGTATCGATCGTATTGCAAAAGTCCGGTGCGAAAAAGGATGATATGTCAGTCGATAATGCACAGGAAATATACATGTCTGATTATGATCAGTTTTGGAAATTGTTACGAAAAGAATTCCCGCTGTATGATTATTATAATGCCGAAGGTATGGCTGATGAATTGTATTATAAGTACAAGAATACAGTGTTGAATTCAAATATGGACGATGTCGCATTTGAAAATATATTGAGAGATATATGCCGATCATTTGAGAATAATTGCCACTTGGATGTGCTTTCAAAAGATATGTATTTAAAGTATATAAATGGTTTACTTTTTGAAAGTGAAGTATTTCCGGTGCAGACTAAAGAAATATTATATTCACATGATTTAAATGAGATGTATTCGGACAATGCTGATGAAAAAAACGATACTGTAAAGGACTTGGATGATAATATCATATTTACTTATTATGAAGAAACCGAGACTTTGGTCATAAAGATACGAAGTTTTGATCATATTTATGAAGATGCCGATGCATATAAAATAAGTAATGCAAAAGAAAAATATAAAAGTGTTAAGAACATAGTAATCGATGTAACAGGTAATACCGGCGGATCAACGAGTTATTGGGTAAACAATATTGTAAAACCGTTCGGCGGGCACTACGAATATATATCAGAAGAAATAATTGTCGATAATGAAACAAATAAGCGTGCCTATCCGGATTACTTTTCCGATTCTTTTGCTATTGAGCCGGTATATATGTTTACCAAACGATTTGAAAAGAAAGTGATAATAGATAGTCCTATAACAGAGTGGTCTGAAAAAAAGAAATGGGTTTTGATAGATACTGCCTGTATTTCTGCTTCAGATGAATTTGCTTCTTTTTGTCAAAAAAGCGATTGGGCATATTTATTGGGGTACACAACGAGAGGTAATGGAATAGGCGAGACTCCTTTATTATTTAAATTGGATAATACCGGTATTATTATATCGATATCAGGAATTAGTGGTTACAATAAAGATGGAACGTTAAATTGCCTATATGGAACGTTTCCTGATTATCCTTCCATAAAAGGAGAAACGCCTTTGGAAACTTATAAACGTATACAGAAAGAAGATTGTGATGAAGTACATAGTAGAACCGGAAGATGAAAAAGTAAAAAGCCCCGGAACACAGATGTGTATTATATTCGGAGGATGGTGTTCCGCATATTGTGCAACTCTTTGTAGTATGCAATCGTATGGATGTAAATTTCCTGCAGTATCAGGGATGGGATCTATGAGCGTGTAATTGCATATTCATGATTTACTCAATTACGTTACATATAGGCGAAAAGTGGCTGAAACGTTTTGGACGTAACAGCCATTTTTGATGTATGCAACGAATGAAAATTAGAATAAATAATTTTTAAAAATTTTTGTAACGAATTGTATTTTTATCCGTCTAATCTTTTGAAAGGGCAAAAAAAGAGAGAAGCCCTTAGTGAAAAAAGAAAGGAGGTGCGGTGGTCAAGTGGACTTTGAGATTCTGTACAACACTTATTACAAACAGGTTTTCTCTTATGTAATGACGCTTGCTAAGAACCGTGAAAGAGCTGAAGAGATAACGCAGGAAGCTTTCACGAGAGCATTATCAAAAGAATCTGAGTTCAGAAAGGATTCCGGAGTGCTCACCTGGCTTTGCCAGATAGCGAAAAACTTTTTTATAGATGAAAACCGAAAGAACAGCCGGCTTACGGAAATGCCCGAGGACAGCGAACCGGCTTCCGATGAAAACATCGAGATGACCGTTGCCGACAAAGATTCCTCATACAGGATCCACTTGATACTTCATGAGCTCGAGGAACCGTACAAGGAAGTGTTCCAGTTAAGAGTTTTCGGTGAGCTTTCTTTTGACAAGATAGGTACCATCTTCGGAAAGACAGAAAACTGGGCCAGAGTAACTTACCACCGCGCCAAATTAAAGATTCAGGAAAGGATGGACGAAAATGGATAACAATTGCAGCGTTATAAAAGATCTGCTTCCGCTCTATGTCGACGGAGTCACAAGCCCCGACAGCAGCGCATATATCGAAGCACACTTAAAGACTTGTCCGGAATGTACGGACATGTACAACAAACTTAAGAATAACGAATATGTAAGTGAACTTAAAGAAGAGAGTACCGAAGTCATTAAGGCTCATGCCAAGAAAGAAAAAAGGACTTCCGCAACCGTAGGAGCCGTTGTGGCAGCGATACTCATGATACCCGTAATAGTATGTATGATAGTAAACCTTGCTGTCGGACATACGTTAAGCTGGTTCTTCATCGTACTTGCATCGATGATGGTGGTCGCATCGCTTGTGATCGTACCGCTTACCGTGATAAAGAACAAAGGAATGTGGACGGTCCTTTCTTTTACAGGGTCACTTATCATACTGTTTGCGGTGATCAATCTGATGACCGGCGGACACTGGTTCTTTGTGGCATCCACGGCAACGATCTTCGGCCTTGCGGTTTTCTTTATGCCGGTATTGGCTCATGCGATAAAGACAGGTTTCTTTAGCAGGAACAAAGCTCTTTTCGTGATCGGCGCAGATACGATCCTTTATCTTTTAATGATCTTTGCCATAGGTCTTACCGTAAAGCTCCCGGGATATTTCAGATATTCGCTTTCTATCTCCGCTGTATGCCTTTTATTTGTATGGCTCGTTATGTTTATCGCGGCATACTTAAAGACCAACAAGCTTGTAAAGGCCGGTCTTATAACTTTCGTATCGGGAATTTTTGCGGCTACGATCAACAACATAATCGGCATGATATTGGGATACACGGTCACATGGCATGCGTTCAGGCCTTTCACACGCGGTTATCTTAACAGCAACATATACTGGCTTGAGTTCATAGTATGCTCGATAGTCGGTGTGATACTGATCATAGCAGGGCTTTTGAAGAAAAAGGAGGCAAAGTAAGATGAAGATAATAAAGGCAATTGCGGTATTGGGGATTTTAACAATGATATGTACACAGTTTTGCGGCTGCTCGGATATAACGATAAGCGGCACGAGAGACGGCAATTTCAATACAAGCGGATACAACTATACCGATTCGGGTAAATACTCCGTCGGAGGTGCCACGGTCTCAGACAAGATCACCGCACTTGATATCAACTGGATAAACGGAACGATCAAATTAAGCTATCACGATGAAAACACGGTTTCTTTCTCCGAGTCATCGAAAGACAATCTTTCGGATAAGGAAAAAATGAGATACTATGTGGACGGTTCGACACTGCGCATACAGTTCTGCGAATCGGGTTATGCAACCACAAATCCGCCGCAGAAAAACCTTGAGCTTGTGCTTCCGAAGGGTATGGTATTTAAGAATGCTGACTTCGATGTCGTATCCGCAGATTTGAATTTCGGTACACTTGAAGCGGAAAATTTTGATTTTAATACGGTATCGGGTGATGTAAACGGCAGTGAATTGATCGTAGAAAATAAAGTCGATGTAGATGCGGTTTCAGGAAACTTTACACTTACGGATTCCATGAAAGCCGACACATTTAAGTTTAATTCAACCTCAGGTGATGTGTCTGTGGCAAACGCAGAGATCTCAAATGCAGTACACTCAAATACCGTTTCGGGTGTAGTTACGATCTCGCTTTCAAAGATGTGCGATGTAAAGCACAATTCCGTTTCGGGTGATCTGAACTTAAAGGTTCCGAAGGATGCTTCTTTTACCGTCGATCATGACGGCGCAAGCGGAGATGTCAACGTCGACATGCCCGCAAAGGTAAGCAAAGGACACTATGTGATAGGAAGCGGCGAATACTCCGTAAACGCAAGCACGGTTTCCGGTGATGTGAATGTAAGCGAAAATTAACAGGCGGTATCAGATAATTACGGTCATTACCATGAATACGGTCAGGAAAATGACATTTAAGGCGGTAAACGAAAGTAAGTAGTTGCCGCCTTTTTTCTGTTCTTCTTTAAGATTTTCGTAAAACTTAAAGGTTATAAGGCTTGCCATGCTGGCGATAAGAGTCCCGAGCCCGCCTAAGTTTGTGCCGATCACAAGAGCCGCACCGTTATCCGTGAATGCGGAGAGTAAGATGGCTGCGGGCACGTTGCTTATGACCTGTGAAGCCAGGACGGCCGTAAGCGTCACGTTTTTGGATACGACAGCGGTAAGGGTGTCGTATATGATATCGATCCTTCCGAGATTTCCGATGAGCACAAAGAAAAAGCAGAAGGTGAGTAAAAGCGCGTAATCGACATTTTTAAAGGCTTTTTTATCCGTAACGAGCATGGTAAGCGTCACGACCGCGAGCATGATAAGGTAGTGCACAAAGCCCGCAACGGTCAAGATGCTTAATATAAAAAGTGCGATATATATGAAAAGCTTTACGGGCTTCGGTGCGGGAACCTCGTGTATTTCCACGCTGTCGGCCGTTCTGTCGGTCCTGTTGAGCCAAAGGACGGTTGCCACGATAAGCAGGAAAGCAACTCCGGTATATGGAAGCATCATCAAAAGAAAATTCCCGAGACTGAAGCCGTATTCCGTGTAAAGATAAAGGTTTTGAGGATTTCCGATCGGAGTGAGCATCGAGCCTAAATTGGCTGCTATCGTCATAAGGATAAGTGTGTACATAAGACGTCTGCTGTCGTTAAAGGCGGAGAGCACCATGATAGCAAACGGCACAAGCGTCACAAGTGTTACGTCGTTTGTAAGGAGCATACTCATAAAGAACGCAAGCACGCACAAAAAAAGCGACAGTTTCTTTTCAGAGTCCATTTTTCTTAAAAGCCTTGATGTAAGATAATCGAAAGTGCCGATCCTTGTAAGCGCGCCTACGATGAGCATAAGCGAAAACAGTATCGCTATCACTCTGAAATTTATATATCCCGCATACTCTTTATCGGGCTTTATGATAAACAATGATATGACCGCAAGTATCCCCGAAATATAAAGGATCGGGTCTTTTTTAAACATTTCCCTGATCTTTTTCATTTTAGATCCTTTTCCTCCACGCAAACCTTATACATTCTATATCCGTTTTTTTGTAAAATCCATAGCAAATCGCCACAAAAAATGAGAAGCTTGATTTTCATGTGTTGTTGCATATTTCTATAACCTTTTGTGGTAAAATAACCATATATATACGGAGGGTTATGCTATGAAATATGAAGAATCGTTTAAGATCAAAGATCTTGAGATCAAAAACCGTTTTGCGGTACCGCCGATGGTGTGTTTTCACTGGTCGGACGATAACGGTTATGTGACTGAAAAAAATCTTGAGCACTATGAGGCGCTTTCGAAAGGCGGCTTCGGTCTTGTGATCGTTGAGGCGACTGCTATCACAAAGCGTTCAAGACTTGCGGATACCGAGCTTGGTATCTGGGAAGATGCTCAGACAGAAGGGCTTAAAAAGATCGCCGATAAGATCCATGAAGGCGGTGCGAAGGCATTTATCCAGCTTTTGTGCGCAGGCGGAAACGGTATAGATCCAAACGCCGAAGCTCCGAGCACCATGGATTACCGCGGAGGCCATATCCATGCTAAGGAGATGACCAAAGACAGGATAAAAGAAACCGTCGACGATTTTACAAAAGCCGCAGTGAGGGCTCAAAAGGCCGGCTTTGACGGGATTGAACTTCACGGCTGTCACGGATATCTGATATCGTGTTTTTTTAACAGCCGCACAAATAAAAGGACCGATGAATACGGCGAGAACAAGTCGCTTTTCGCCATAGAAGTTTTAAAGGCGGTAAAAGAAGCCTGCGGTGAGGACTTTATCGTGGGTATAAGGCTTGGTGTATTTGAACCGCTTCTTGAGGATGGACTTGAGCATGCGAAGGCGATCGCACCTTATACCGATTTTCTGGATGTTTCTTACGGCGGCCCGTGCGAAGGCTACGCACCCGAAGGTTTCCCCTGTTCGGAGGCTGTATACGGCGCAAGCGTCATAAAGAAAGAACTTCCCGACATGCCGGTCTTTGCCGTCCACAACATTAACAGCAGGGAAGATGTCATCAATGCTTTGGATACCGGTATTGACATGGTGGATATAGGAAAAGCGGCTTTGGTGGATCCTTCTTTTGCCGGACACATATTAAACGGAGAGCCCTACGGACAGTGCCTCCACTGCAAAAACTTCTGCAGATGGAATCCAAACGAGATGGCGAATAAGGACCTTAAGTGTCCGGGATTTATAAAATTCAGCCGTATGAATGGTTAAAAGGGAGTTTACATGATCAACAAATTACGTACGCTTATGCACGAGTATTTCGTGGGTAAGGAAGAGATAATCGATAACGTTTTGATATGCCTTTTTGCCGGAGGGCATCTGCTTTTGGAAGACGTTCCCGGCGTGGGCAAAACAACGCTTGCAAGGACCGTTGCCAAAGCTGTCGACTGTGATTTCGGACGCATACAGTTTACGCCGGATACACTTCCGAACGATATAGTCGGAAGCGAAGTATTCAACTTAAAGACTTCGGAGTTTGAATACCGTCCTGGTGCGATCATGCATCAGATCATCCTGGCAGACGAGATAAACAGGACATCGCCGAAGACTCAGTCAAGTCTTCTTGAAGCAATGGCAGAGGGCCAGGTTACGGTCGGCGGGAAAAAGTATGCGTTAAGCGAGCCGTTTATGGTGATAGCAACGCAGAATCCCGTTGAATTTTCGGGTACTTACCCGCTTCCCGAGGCTCAGCTCGACCGTTTCATGATGAAGCTTTCAATAGGCTATCCGTCCAAAGAAGAGGAATTAAGGCTTGCAAAGAACGAGCTTTCGGGCAAAAACGTCGAGACCGTTGAAAGCGTCATTAAGGCCGAAGATGTATTAAAGATCAGGGAAGAGGTATCAAAGGTTCTTATCAAGGACGAAGTCCTTTCATATATCCGTGAGATCATCGATCTTACAAGGCATGAACCCAGGTTTGTGCTGGGCGCAAGTCCGAGAGCCATGCTTAGCATCATGCGTGCATCGCAGGGTCACGCCTATCTTGACGGGCGCGATTTTGTGAAGCCCGATGACGTTAAGGCGGTAGCGGTCAGTGTTCTTTCGCACAGGCTTGTGCTTACTTCGGAGGCGCGCATCGGCAAGGAAGACACTGCAAAGATTTTATCGGCACTTATCTTAAAGGCTAAGGTTCCGATCGTTTAGGAGAGCATTGTGGGCAAAAGAACGCTTATCTGGGGACTTTTGTGGATATTGTCCCTTGTGGGAATAAGCTTTTTCGGCGGACCGATAAGCTACGGTTTCTTTGCGCTTATGACGGTCATTCCGGCTGTGGCATGGTTGTACCTTCTTCTCGTGTTTATGTGTTTCCGCATTTATCAGAAGGCAGACTCCAACACTTTGACGGTCGGAAAACCGATTGATTTCTATTTTACGCTCGTTAACGAATTTCCTCTTGTATTTGCGGGAGTGAGAGTCAGGTTCTTTACTTCGTTTTCGTATATAAACGGACTGAGTGACGAGACGGAATACGAGCTATGGCCGGGCACTGGCATCAAAAAAGAGACCGAACTTATATGTAAATATCGCGGCGAATATGAAGTCGGCATAAAAAGAGTGGAGATACAGGATTATCTCCGCCTGTTTAAGATGTCGTACAAAAACCGCGAAAGTCTTCGCGTTACGGTCAAGCCGCGCCTTGTCTATCTTGATGCCTTAAAAAGCGTTAATATAAGTAATCTGTTAAGAGAGGCTGCAAAAAAGAAAGATACTCCCGATGTTCTTACAAGAGCCTATGTGCCCGGTGATGATGTAAGGCGCATAAACTGGAAACAGACAGCTACGGTCGGTTCTCTTATGGTAAGGGAGCTTTCGGGTGAAGAGAAGCGCGGGATCGGCATTATAACCGATACCTCCCGTGAAAGTAAGGATGAAGCGGTATTTTTGCCTATTGAGAATAAGATACTCGAGACGGTGCTTGCTCTTGCACTTTTTATGTGCGGCAAGGGCATTCCGACGCATGAAGTGCATTATGACGGTGCAAAAGCCGTGCTTGATGTGGAATCGTTAAATACTTTTGACAATTTCTACGAGGCAGTTTCCTGTATTGCTTTTGACGGCGAAAACACAAGTAAGAACCTTCTTGATGCGGTCAAGGGCGATCCCGAAATGTTAAGTCTTAATGCGGTATTTCTGGTGGTCCATACCTTTGACGCTTACATTAAGAGTATCATCGAACTTCTCAATAAAAACGACACATTCGTCGTTGTATATCTGATAGATCATGACAAAGAAAACGGCGAGGATATCTCGCTTATAAACCTTCCGAGGACGGAGATGATATGCATATCCTCTGATGATGACATAAAGGAGGTGCTGTGACATGAACTTCTTTTACGATCTCATCTACTGTCTTACGGTCACAGGCCTTGCGGCTTCGCTTCTTTCGCCTTATCTAAGCCTCCCGGAAAAGATCATATTTGTCGTTCTTGTCGGCATATTCTACTGCGCATTTTTCACAGGTCTTAAGAATGCACCGGGCAAATACAGGATACTTATATTGGGCATAGTGCTCGTGCCTTTGTTAAGCGTTGTCTTCTTTGTAAAAAAGGATGACCTTAAGGAATTCTTTACAGCAAATATCTGGCTTTTATGGTTATTGATCGTAGCGGTATCCGCTTTTTTGCTGACCTTTATCACGGGGAAGTCTGTCTGGATCAAGAGAGTCTTCGGAGTCCTGACTCTTATGGGAGCGATCGTATACCTCTTTATGGGTTATAGCGTTTTAAAGGCAGCACCCGCGTTCTTTTTCCTGTTCATGCTCCTTATCATATCCGAGGAGGTGCAAAGAAGATGGTTAAAGAGCGGTGATACTAACGTAAGACCTCACACCGTGCTCATATCTCCGTTTCTTATTCTTACATGTGTTCTTGTGTTTTTGATGCCCGCTCCCGAAAGAGCCTACGACTGGAATTTTGCGGTGAATATCTATAATAGCGTGCTTTCTAAGATAGACAGGATCAATTTTACTTTTATCAAAGGAAAGGACAGCTTCGGAGTAATGGGCTTTTCCGATGAAAACGTTTTTAATGCGGCTCTTTCAAAACGCGACCGTGAGCTTATAAA
>JAEEGL010674821.1_pt1 | contig 15693 bp, 12 predicted proteins | sample 9134231 | NCBI WGS metagenome assembly JAEEGL01 (sample SAMN16246548, study PRJNA631951) | gut metagenome | biome: gut microbiome; feature: rumen; material: fiber-attached | host: Bos | place: Iran: Karaj | collected 2018-10
AGAAGCTTCAGCGCTTACAAATTGGCCGGATGATATGTCAGAGGAAAAGAAGGCTTGGGATGAATATTATTCCGCTTATCTTGATTATTATGAATTAGCCACAAATCCAAGCGGAAATCATATGAACTATGTTTCTGACGCAAATGATAAATCTTCTGCATTTTTAAATGCTTATAAAAAAATCACTCCATATTTAGAATAGAAAAACAGTTTTAGTATAAAAAGGGCTATTTCGTAACGGAATAGTCCTTTTAAATAGCTTGAGAGTGGAAAACTAATCAAAATAGTTGACGCACATCTATATAGATCTATGTATATTTGATTTAGCCGTATAACATGAAATAAAATGAGGATAGGTAATATTTGATGGTTCGTGGGGCGATTTTTTTTAAATACGATTCACTATATTTCAAAAAAAGATTGACATTAACATATAGATTGCTACAATATAATTAACTCGGGAGAGCTCCTGCCAAATAAGTGGAGAAGTTTAAACTCGGGAGAGTCCCTGCCATATAAGTGGGAAAGTTTAAATTCAAAGAGGGCTGGTTAACAGCCCTCTTAATTATTAGCGAGATTCATGTCTATGGAAGAATTTAAGATATACAGTGTAACTGATAATTATATAGAGTATCTAAGACAAATGGTTCCGGGTGTATATTCCAATAAACAGGATAACCGGACACATACACGAAAGTATGTCGGAACTGTTTTGGAAATGCACGGGTTTAAATATTATGTTCCGATGTCTTCGCCAAAGGAAACCGATTATCAGGTTGCCGGTAATGGCAAGGTAATAAAGAAAAGCATTATTCCGATTATAAGAATGACTGAGAAGAATGGTGAAGAAAAAGAACTTAAGGGAACATTGAGAATAAGCCATATGATTCCGGTTCCTGAATCGGAATTGCTTTTATATGATTTGGATAATGAACCGGATGAAGATTATAAAGCCTTAGTTAATGCAGAGGCAATTTTCATTCGTAAGAATTCCGATAAAATAAGAAATAATGCTGAAATCATGTATAAACAGAAATTGGTTAATGACGAATCTGCCGGATACGTAAAGTCAGCATTAGATTTTGTTAAACTAGAAGAAATGTGCAGAAATTATGTGAGACCGAATTCAGAAGGATAGGTAATTTCATAGGTAAAAATCGAATCTATAGTATGGCGCAAACCCATATAAATCAGGCATTTCAGAGCATTTCGTATTAGGACTCTGACTCCGTCATTTCAAGGTTCGAATCCTTGTAGCCCTGCTTAAAAAAATCGGACTTCAGTATTACTGAAGTCCTTTATTTTGCGTTTTGGAGAGCCGGATACGCAGTATGATGTAGTTGGAATCCACTGTCCTGTTATGTTATAATAAACGTTACCTTCCGCTTTTGAGCGTTGTTCAACTTTGACTTATTATAACAGTTGCGTATTTTTAAAGAGGATATTCTAATGTCAAAGATAATTAAAGCAGGTAGTTTATTAATTGCATTCCTTGCCTTTTTACTCCTGGCTCCCGGTATTACTGCGCACGCAAGCGATAAAGATATTATCTGGATTGGCGATTCACGTTCCGTCGGCCTGGCGAAAGGTGTTTTAGGACAAAACCCGACAGCAGGTACAGGCGGAGAAGCCGAAACAGTAGCGCATAAGGGAGGTTTTCATTTTATTGCAAAATGCAGCCAGGGATACTATTGGGGCAAAGAAGCAATGAATATGATTGACGATTCCGACGGCGATACGATTGTTATATGGCTTGGAGTGAATGATTTAGGGAATAAGGAAAACTACCGGACCTGGTTAACGAATTTAACCGGCTCTTACAATGTTTATTTAATATCCGTTACCCAGTGCTACAGTCCGTCCACTATTTCCGATGAAAGAATTTCCGATTTTAATAATATGTTAAAATCCATAGAAGGTGCCACTTATATTGATGCGTATTCTTTATTTGAGGCAAATGCACCGGCTACGGATTCAATGGGTCTGCATTACGGAGGTTCGGACTATAAAAGGGTATTTGATTTAGTGAAAGCGGAATTGACGGGAAGCCCTGCTCCAAACAGCAAACCGGATACGAACAGCAAACCGGATACGAACAGCAAACCGGATACGAACAGCAAACCGGATACGAATGACAAAGTGAATTACAGCGTACGTAAACCTGTATATAAAACTCCTGTTGATTCATTAACCCGAAAAAGACGATTCCTTGTTGGAGATAATGATTATTTAATGTATTACACAGCTTAAACAAAACCCCTTGATTTGAAATAATCAGGGGGTTTATTTTAATATAGAAGTGTGATAATTTTGCCGATTGGGAAAGGAAGAAAAATGGAATTTGTAATATCCCATCTTGCGAAAAGCTACGGAAAACATCAGGTACTGACGGATGTCGATTTTACATTTGAAGAAGGAAAGATTTACGGACTGCTCGGCCGGAACGGCGCGGGAAAGACCACGCTCTTTAACTGCATTAACAGCGATACGGAATATAATTCCGGAAGCTTTTATTTTTGTGAGGGAGAAGAAAAAACACCGCTTCGCGCGGAGGACATCGGATATGTTCTGTCCACGCCGACCGTTCCCGATTTTATGACGGGACGTGAGTTTGTAAAATTCTTTATGGACATCCATGCGGACGGAATCAGGAATCCGAAAAGCATTGACGAATACATGGATTACGTGATGATTCCAAAGGATATGAGGGACTGCCTGATGAAGGAGTACTCACACGGAACCAGGAATAAAATGCAGATGCTGGTCAACATTGTCGCATCGCCGCGTCTGATGCTTCTGGACGAGCCGCTTACATCTTTGGATGTCGTCGTTGCGGAGGAGATGAAGGATATCTTAAGGAAACAGAAGGACGGAAGAGTGGTTATTTTTTCCACGCACCTTTTGGATATCGCACTGGATCTGTGCGATGAAATCGTTCTTTTGAATCACGGGCGCCTGGAACCTGTGGATAAGGCAAATCTTGACAATGAGAATTTTAAGACTAAAATCATAGAGGCTTTGAAAGATGCGGACAATGCTTAGGACGCTTGGGATTATTCTGAGCCTTCGAAATACAATCAATATCAATGAAATCCTAAGCGGAATCCGGCATATTCCGATTGTCGGAAAAAAGATTCCCGCGCGGGTCCACGGAGTGCGTATCATCAAAATTCTTGCGATGATTCCCTCAGTCATTACGGAGCTTTTCAAGGCATTCTTCGGACCGCTTTGCCTGTTCGGATTTCTGTTTGTTTCGTCCGCAACCCTCGGATCGTTAAGACTGTATGAATCCCGGAGTGTGTATCTTTATCTGTTTTTGATTATTTCTCTTATGGGAGTGTTTTTCAATAATAACTTCCGCTTTTCCACCGAGGTAAAATATGCGGTATTTTACATGGGAATGGATGCGAAGAAGTATGTTCTTGCACGCTTTCTTTATCAGGTCATTACCGTTGTGCTGGGACATACGTTCCTTGGCATTCCGACGGCGCTTTTGGCAAAGCTTCCGTGGTATCTTGCAATCCTCCTCCCTGTGGCCGGAGTCGGTCTTAAGGCGGCAACGCTCGGAGTTCAGATGGCGGTTTATGTGGCAAAACAGGCAGCAGGGCGTAAAATGACCAAAAAAGGAATGCCCGTTTCGATTGAAGGCAATGCAACCCTGAATGCCGTAATATTCAGCATTGTTTTTATTGCCGGAATTCTTGTTATGCCCCTGTTCTTTTATTTTAACCTGTATCCGCTTTCGGTGGTGCTGTATGTTCTGATGGCGATTGCACTGATTCCCGGAATCATCCTGATCCGGAAATTTCCCTACGGACTCTATCGTACTGCACTTTATGCGGAACAGAGCCAGTATGAGATTACAAAGGAAAAGACGAAGAAAGAGACGAGGCTCCACGGAGACGTGAAGTTCAGCCGGAACACGGATGTTCAGGTTAAGGCACACGGATACCGTTTTTTAAATGAACTGTTTCTGGCAAGACATAAAAAAGTATTCCTGACAAGAATGATTGTAACCACGGCTTGTGTTGTCGTTGCGATTGTGCTGATCGGAGTCTTTTTACGGTACGAATTAAAAATCGGAATGCCTTCGGAATCCATCGTCCGTTACATATTCTCCAAACATCCCGGAGCATTCATCTTTCTTCTGTATTGCATCAATACCGGTTCCTATATGGCACATGCAATGTATGCAAACTGCGATGCATCGCTTTTGTCCTTCGGATTCTATAAAACCCCGAAGGCACTTCGGAAGATGTTCCGGTTAAGAACGGTTTCGGTTGTAAAATACAATCTTCTCCCGGCGGCGATTTTTGCCGTATTTACGGTTGTGGTTCTGGCGTTTACCGGAGGGGAAGAGTACCTGTTTCAGTATCTTTGGAACATCCTGCTGATTTTCCTTTCGGTGGTATTTTTCTCTGTCCGGCATCTGGCACTTTATTATCTGATGCAGCCTTACTCGGAGGAAATGACACTGAAGTCCTGGTGGTACAGCTTCCTTTCCTTTCTGATGGGCGGATTCTGCATGCTGATTATGATTCTGCCTCTTTCGGCCCGGGTACTCGTCCTTGTGGGCCTGGTCCTTACCGCTTTGTATATCTTCCTTTCAGACCTGCTTGTATACAAACTTTCGCCGAGAACATTCCGCTAATTGCCGGGGCGTGTTATAATATATAGTTGTGCAACGGGCCCTGATTATGAGGGGTACCGTGTGAAACAGTTAAGTGGACAGGAGTGATTCCATGCTGGAAATCGGAAAAACACAAACATTAAAAGTAATCAAAAAAGTGGACTTCGGTGTATATCTTGCAGAGGACACCGATGATGCAAAGAACGGCCGTGACGGAGAAGTCGAGAAAGTACTTTTGCCGAAATCCCAGGTGCGACAGGAAATTGAGATCGGAGACAAGCTCGCGGTATTCCTTTATAAAGATTCGAAAGACCGGCTGATTGCGACCGTAAATACACCGGCCCTGCAGCTTCATGAGGTTGCGAAACTTACCGTGGCTTCGGTAACGGGAATCGGAGCCTTCCTAAATTGGGGCCTGGAAAAGGATCTTTTTCTTCCGTTCCATGAGCAGACCTACCGCGTGAAGCCGGGGGACGAAGTTCTGGTGGCTTTGTACGTGGATAAAAGCTCCCGCCTTTGCGCAACGATGAAGGTTTATCATTATTTGGAAACCGAAAGTCCTTACATGAAGGATTCCAGGGTGGAGGGAACCTTATATGAAATCAGCGGAAACTTCGGCGCGTTTGTGGCGGTGGACGATAAGTATTCCGCGCTGATTCCGAAACAGGAATTTGTAAAAAACATCCCCGTGGGCAGTCATGTCAGCGCCAGAGTCATTGAAGTGAAGGATGACGGCAAACTGACACTTTCCCTTCGTGAGAAAGCATATATGCAGATTGCATCGGATTCGGATGCGGTCATGAAAGTCATCGACAGCTATGACGGGGTATTGCCGTTTAACGACAAGGCATCTCCCGAGACCATCCGCAGGGAAATGAACATGAGTAAGAACGAATTTAAGCGTGCCGTGGGAAATCTTTTGAAAATGGGACGCATCGAAATCACGGAAAACAGCATCCGAAGGATTGAGTAGGAGGAAACGCTTTGCGTGAAGTTGATGTATTGGGAATACAAATCAAAGACTACCCTCTGAAAGAGGCTCTTCGCAAGAGTACCACATTCTTCGGAAACGGGACCATGGACATTATCCTCTACGTATCCGCCGAAGTCTTTGTGGAATCCGGCGGAAACCGCGAAAAGAGGGATTTTCTTCGTGCGGCCGATTTGATTATTTTCGGTGAGACGGAAGTCTTAAAGGCGGCGGGAGAGAATACGAAGGAACGTCGCGAGGAAATCAAAAATCAGGTGTTCCTGCTTGATTTTATCAAAAGAGTCTGCCGCGCAAAGATGCCGGTTCTATTAATTTCCGACAGTGCAAAGGATCTGGAGGACATGGAAGAATACCTGCAGGGCATTCGCGAGAATCTGGTAATTGCCGATAAGTTTGTTTATGAAAGCGGTGTTACGAAGCCTGAGGCACTGGTAAACGACATCAATGCATCCGCGGCGGAAGTCGTGGTCAGCAATCTGCCGTTTTCCGCAAGTTCCGCTTTTTTGTCCGAGTACGGCATTATGATGAACAAGGACGTCTGGCTTGCAATGTTAAGCTCGGCAACGCCCTGGAAGCAGAAAGCACATAAAAACTCTTTCTTAGAGCGCCTCTTCTATCAGAGAGTGTTCAAAAGAAGAGTTCAGAAATACAATACAATTATCGAGGAATCGAAGGAGAATGAAGAAGAGGATTCCGGTGATGTTATTGGAAAAAGTGACGAATAAAAATTGAAAAACTTGTGGATTTTTACAAGATTTTCATGTATAATGGTCGATGGGGTATGTCATAATGACAAAAAAAGTCATGTTCTGTATGACATTTTTTACAGAGGGGGTACGAAATTATGATTTCAAGCCAGATTCTTCAGACTTCCATCGACGGAATGAAGAATATTGCAAGGGTAGACCTGTGTGTAACGGATACGGAAGGTAAGGTTGTGGCTACCACATCCTCATTCCAGACCAATTACACGAAAGCGGTGGAGGAGTTTGTCAAATCCTCCGCGGACAGCCAGGAAATTCAGAGCAACCAGTTCTTTAAAATTTATGACGATCAACAGTTAGAATATATTGTAATCTGTTCCGGAGTCGGCGATAACACTTATGTTGTGGGTAAAATGGCCGCATTTCAGATTCAGAGTCTTGTAGTAGCATACAAAGAGCGTTTTGATAAAGACAATTTTATCAAGAATCTTCTTTTGGATAACCTTCTTTTGGTTGATATTTACGGTCGTGCCAAGAGACTGCACATTCAGACGGACGTCAAGCGCGTCTGCATGATTGTGGAGAACGAGAACGGCAAAGATATCAACTGTCTTGATCAGATTAAAGATTTCCTGGGAAATGACAAGAGAGAATTCGTTACCGCCGTTGATGAGAACAACGTGGTTGTAATCAAGGATTTAACGGACGAGAGTGACGGGGCCGACATTGAGAAGACGGCAAACGATATCGTGGCATATTTAAAGAGAGAAGGTATGCCCAATATCCGTATTGCTTACGGAACTCCGGTTGCGGAAATCAAGGATGTCAGCCGTTCCTATAAAGAAGCCAAGATGGCTTTGGATGTCGGAAAGATTTTCTTTGACGAAAGAAACGTAATCGCATATGCGCAGCTGGGAATCGGCCGATTGATTTATCAGCTTCCCATCCCGCTTTGCAAGATGTTTATCAAAGAAATTTTTGACGGAAAGACAATGGACGATCTGGATGAAGAAACGCTTGTTACAATCAACAAGTTCTTCGAGAATTCCTTAAATGTATCCGAGACCTCCAGACAGTTATTTATTCACAGAAACACGCTTGTTTATCGTCTGGACAAACTGCAGAAGACAACCGGTCTCGATTTGCGCGTTTTCGAGGACGCCATTACATTCCGCATTGCACTGATGGTAGTGCGCTACATGAATTATATGGAGAATATCGAGTACTAATCGAAACATGAACTAAAGGGAGACTTTCATGGCAGAGAAAGAAAAAGAAGAAAAGAAGAAGAAAAAAAGCCGGGACAAAGGCAAAGATTCTTCCAAGTATGTCATTTACTTAGAGGATGTCAACAAAGCCTATTCCGACGCAAACGGCGTACCGGCTTTGATGGATATCAATTTAAAAATCAAAAAAGGAGAGTTCGTCTTCATCGTGGGTGACTCCGGTTCCGGTAAGTCCACTTTGATTAAGCTTCTCCTTCGCGAACTGACGGCAGATTCCGGAAAGGTCATCGTAAACGATCAGGACTTAACCAAGATGCGTCACGCGCAGGTGGCAAAGTTCCGCCGTACCTTAGGCGTCGTATTCCAGGATTTCCGTCTTTTGAAGGACCGCAACGTATACGATAATGTAGCGTTTGCGCAGAGAATCGTTTTAAAATCCGAAAAGGAAATTCGCAAGAATGTTCCCAACATGCTTTCCATGGTGGGCCTTGCGGGCAAGTATAAAGCAAAACCCAAACAGCTTTCCGGTGGTGAACAGCAGCGTGTGGCACTTGCAAGAGCACTGGTAAACAAGCCGACCATCCTTCTTGCGGACGAGCCTACCGGTAACCTGGATCCCAGAAACACCAACGATATTATGAAACTGTTGGAAAAAGTCAATGAAAACGGCACGACCGTCGTTGTCGTTACCCATAACCGCGATATCGTCAACTCCATGCAGAAGCGTGTTATTACGTTAAAGCAGGGAGTAATCTTAAGCGACGAGGAGAAGGGAGCGTACATCGATGATTAATACATTCTTTTATACCCTCGGTCAGGGAGTGAAAAACGTATTTCGAAACAAATGGTTTACCATGGCATCCCTGGCAACCATTTCCGCCTGCCTTTTCGTATTCGGTATTTTCGTAGCGGTGGTATTTAACGTAAACCACATCGTAAAGACCGTCGAAGAAGGCGTTTCCGTTACCGTATATTTTAACGAAGACGTGGAGCAGGAGCGTATCGACCAGATTCGCGAACTTGTTACCAGACGCCCGGAAGTATACCGCTGCGATTTTATCTCTGCGGATGAAGCATGGGCAGAGTTTTCCAAGAAGCTCGGCGAGAACGCGGAAGGATTCCCCGAGAATCCGCTTGCCAATTCCGAGAACCTGCAGATTTACTTAAACGACGTATCCAAGCAGGGTGAACTGGTCGGATATCTCGAAACGGTGGAAGGCATCCGTAAAATCAACAAATCGGAACTTACCGCAAATACTCTTACCGGTGTGAAGGCGGTAGTTACTTACGTTTCCGTCGGCATGATTGCACTGCTTCTTGCCGTATCCATCTTCTTAATCAGCAATACCGTTACCATCGGTATTTCCGTCAGAAAAGAAGAAATCAACATTATGAAATATGTCGGTGCGACGGACTTCTTCGTACGTGCGCCGTTCGTATTCGAAGGAATGATTATCGGACTGATCGGTTCCGCAATTCCGGTTGTTGTACTGTACTATCTTTACAACGCGGCATTTGAATTCCTTCGTTCCAATTTTGCATTTTTGAATGATTACATTTCCTACATTCCGGCAAGCGAGGTATTTATTTACTTAGCACCCGCATCTTTGATTATCGGTGTCGGAATCGGTTTCTTCGGAAGTTTCTTTACGGTAAGAAAACATCTTCATGTATAAGGGTTTTGCTTTAGGAGGACGGATGAAAAAGAAAGATTTTGGAAGAATCATAGTAAAGAGTATGGCGGCTCTGGCAGCGGCTTTGGTAGTCTTTAACTCCATTCCCGCCACAGCATTGGCAGACACGGCAAAAGAAACCGAAATCCAGAAAAACATCCAGGAAAAACAGGCGCAGATTAAGGAAGAAGAGAAAAAGAAAGCCGAAATCAAACAGAATATCACCAATGTCAAGAAGGTGAAGAGCGAACTGGAGAAATCCAAGGCGGATTTGACGGCCTATGTAAGAGAGCTTGATGCATCGGTTACCGAGATTATGGATAAAATCGAACAGCTCCAGACCGACATTGAAATCAAGACCGACGAAATCGCGACCACCAAGAAGGAACTTGCGGATGCGGAGCAGGTCAGAGACGATCAGTACGCAGCCATGAAGAAAAGAGTCCAGATACTTTACGAACAGGGTGACGATTATTATCTCGAACTTCTTTTTACCACACACGGCTTCGGTGATTTCCTAAACAGCATGGAGAACATCAAACAGCTTGCGGATTACGACGCGAAAATGTACAGGCAGTACAAGGAAACCGTGGAATACGTGGAAGCCGTTAAGGCAGAGCTTGAAGCAGAAGAAGAGGTTTTGCAGGAGAATAAAAACGCGGCCGAAGAAGAAAAGAAAGCCATGGAAGAACTGATTGAAGCAAAGCGGCAGCAGATTGCGGAATATCAGGCAGATATCAACTCAAAGTCCGCGACGATTGCGGAATTCGAACATGATCTTGCGGCGGAGAATGCGGTTATCTCCGAACTGGAGAAAGCCGTTGCGGCAGAGCAGGCGAAGCTGACACAGCAGCGTGTTTACGACGGCGGTGCATTCTGCTGGCCGGCACCTTCTTATACCAGAGTATCTTCCGAATACGGATACCGTATTCATCCGATTCTCGGAACAAACAAATTCCATAACGGCGTCGATTTGGCGGCACCGGGCGGATCCGATATTCTGGCAGCTTACGGCGGAGTGGTTGTCGGTGCAGCTTATAATGACAGTATGGGTAATTACGTCATGATTGATCACGGCGGCGGATTGTATACGATTTACATGCATGCTTCCAAGCTTTTAGTATCTAACGGACAGAGCGTGTCAAGAGGTCAGAGGATTGCACTGGTTGGTACCACCGGACGAAGCACGGGTAACCATTTGCATTTCTCCGTACGTTTGAACGGAAATTACGTTTCTCCTTGGAATTATATTGTAAGACCATAGGATTGGGATTAAAATAGAGTTTGTAGCGACCGGCCGGGTTTCTAACCCGGCCGTTTTATCGAAAGGGGTTCATCATGGAAGGTAACAATAACGAGATTCGTCTCGATAAAGAGAATATCGAAGCGGTAAATTCCGGAAGCGGCGAGTACACGATTCAGGTGGAACCGAAAAAGAAGGAAAGCGGCGCAGGGAAATTCTTCCTCGGCGTGATTGCAGGTGCCGGCGGTGTGCTGTTCGGCGTGCTGATTGTAGCCATCATCATTCTATCCGTCGTGCCGAAAGGAAAACGCAATACCGGGCTGATCGATGACACGGTAATCAGCAAGGTTTCTTACTTAAAAAACATCATTGACACCATGTATTACGAGGATGTCAGCGATGAGGATCTGATTGAAGGAATCTACCGCGGAATCATTGCTTCCACGGGGGATAGGTATTCCGCTTATTATTCCAAAGAAGAACTCGAGGTCAGCGCAGGTGACTGGCAGGGAAAATTTTACGGAATCGGCGCCACGCTGACGCTGGATCCGAACACCGGATACGGCCTGATTGACAGCACGATGCCGGATTCTCCCGCAGAAAAAGCCGGAGTTAAGGGCGGTGACATCATTTTAAAAATTGACGGCGAGGAAACCTTCGGCATGACTTTGACGGAAATCGTAAGTCGTGTCCGCGGTGAGGACGGAACCGAGGTGGTTCTGACTCTGGAGCGTCAGGGTCAGGAAATCGAAATTACCGTCGTGCGCGGGGAAATCACCGAGACGGAAGTGGCATACGAAAAGAAAGATGATATCGGATATATTGTCATTGTGGGTTACGATGACATTGCGTACGGTCAGTTCGTGGAAGCACTCGATAAAGCCAAGGCAGATAAGGTGAAAGGTGTGATTCTCGATCTTCGCGGCAATCCGGGCGGAGACATTTCCGTGGCGTCAAACATGTGTCGCGAGATTATGCCGGAAAGTCTGATAGTATACACGGAAGATAAAAACGGCGGCCGTCAGGATTATTTCTGTGACGGTTCGAAATACTGGGATATTCCGATGGTTGTTCTGGTAAACGGCGGAACCGCTTCCGCAGCGGAAATCATGACTGCTGCATTGCAGGATACCCAGATGGCAACGATTGTAGGAACCAAAACCTACGGCAAGGGCGTTTATCAGAATGTTTTGTCCCTTCAGGACGGTTCGGCCGTGAAGGTTACGGCAGGCCGGTTCTACTCCCCGAACGGAACCTGTTTCCACGGGGTCGGAATTACTCCCGATGTGGTAGTGGAACTCGATGTGGACGCATATAAAGCGGATAAGACCGACACGCAGCTTGACAAGGCGATGGAGATTCTTAAGAAGCAGATAGAGAAGCAGTAAATGGATCATTTTATTTTACATTCCGATTATCAGCCGACGGGCGATCAGCCCCGGGCAATCGATACATTAGTGAAGGGTTTTCAGGCGGGGAATCAGTTTGAAACCCTTCTTGGCGTTACCGGCTCCGGCAAAACATTCACTATGGCGAATGTCATTGCGGCGCTGAATAAACCCACGCTGATTATCGCACACAACAAGACTCTGGCGGCACAGCTTTATTCCGAATTCAAGGAATTCTTTCCCGAGAACGCGGTGGAGTATTTCGTAAGTTATTATGATTATTATCAGCCGGAAGCGTATGTGCCTTCTTCGGATACCTATATCGCAAAAGATTCCTCGGTAAACGATGAAATCGACAAATTAAGACTCTCCGCCACCGCTTCCTTAAGCGAGCGAAGGGATGTGATAATTGTTGCCAGCGTTTCCTGTATCTACGGACTCGGCAGCCCCGACGATTACATGGGAATGGTTCTTTCCCTGCGTCCCGGAATGACGAAGGACCGTGACGATGTGGTGCGCGGACTTGTGGCGATGCAGTATGACCGAAACGACATGGATTTAAACCGCGGATGTTTCCGTATCCACGGAGACACGCTCGAAATAGCTCCCGCCGAGAATAATAAAATCATCTACCGCGTGGAATTCTTCGGAGACGAGATTGACCGGATTTCCGAGCTGGATCCCGTAACGGGCAAGGTAAATGCGATACTGAGCCATGTGGCGATTTTTCCCGCATCCCACTATGTCATCGGTGCGGATAAAATGGCCAGAGCCTGCGATGAGATTGAGGCGGAGTGCAAGGAACGCGTGGCATTCTTTAAGTCCGAGGATAAGCTTTTAGAAGCGCAGAGAATTGCGGAGCGTACCAATTTTGATGTGGAGATGCTGCGTGAAACCGGCTTTTGCTCCGGCATTGAGAACTACTCGAGAATCTTAAGCGGCAAGAAACCGGGACAGCCGCCCGGATGTCTTCTGGACTTCTTTAAAGATGATTTTCTGATGATTATCGACGAGTCCCATATGACGATTCCGCAAATCGGCGGCATGTATCACGGCGATCAGGCGAGAAAGAAAACTCTGGTGGAGTACGGCTTCCGCCTTCCGTCGGCGCTTGATAACCGTCCGCTTTCCTTTGACGAATTCGAGGATCACATCGACCAGATGCTCTGCGTGTCCGCGACACCGGCGGCATACGAAAAGGAGCATGAGATTTTAAGAGCCGAGCAGGTCATCCGGCCGACCGGACTTTTGGACCCCGAAGTGGACGTACGTCCCGTGAATGGACAGATTGACGATCTTGTCGGCGAGATCCGAAAAGAAATCGAGAAAAAGAACAAGGTCCTGATTACCACGCTGACCAAACGCATGGCGGAGGACTTAACGGACTATTTAAAGAATGTGGACATCCGAGTAAAATATCTGCATTCCGATATCGATACACTGGAACGTGCCGAAATCATCCGTGATCTGAGACTCGACAAATTCGATGTTTTAGTCGGAATCAACCTGTTAAGGGAAGGCCTTGATATCCCGGAAATCAGTCTGGTGGCAATTCTCGATGCGGATAAGGAAGGTTTCCTTCGAAGCGAGACCTCCTTAATTCAGACAATCGGGCGTGCGGCAAGAAATTCCGAGGGACGCGTCATTATGTATGCCGATACCGTGACGGATTCGATGAAGGCCGCGATTGAAGAGACCAACCGCCGTCGCGGAATCCAGATGAAATACAACGAGGAGCACGGCATCACACCGACCACCATTAAGAAGGCGGTACGTGATTTAATCAGTATTTCCAAAAAAGTGGCTTCCGACGAGAAGAAGTTCGAAAAAGATCCGGAATCCATGAGCCGGGCCGAACTCGAGAAGATGATGGCAAATCTGGAAAAGGCAATGAAGAAGGCAGCGGCGCAGCTTGATTTTGAAACCGCCGCGGAATTAAGAGACAGAATGATAGAGGTAAAGAAATGCATCCGGACGAAGTGAAGATGCTCCCCAAGGGAGAGTTAATCCGTCTGCGCGGAGCAAAAGAGAATAATTTAAATAACTTAAGCGTGGATATCCCGAGAAACCGATTTGTGGTATTCACCGGCCTTTCCGGTTCCGGAAAATCCTCCCTGGCATTTGATACGATTTATGCCGAAGGGCAGAGGCGTTACATGGAGTCGTTGTCTTCCTATGCGCGCCAGTTTTTGGGACAGATGGAGAAACCGGATGTGGAACGGATTGACGGACTCTCTCCGGCTATCAGTATCGACCAGAAATCCACGAACCGTAACCCCCGTTCCACGGTCGGAACCGTAACGGAGATTTACGATTATTTCCGTTTGCTGTATGCAAGAATCGGTGTTCCGCACTGTCCGAACTGCGGAAAGGAAATCCGCCGTCAGACCGTGGACGAAATGGCAGATCAGATTATGAAGCTGCCGCAGGGAACAAAGATTCAGTTACTTGCTCCCGTGGTACGCGGGAAAAAAGGCGAGCATGCCAAAATCCTCGAACGCGCCGGCAAGAACGGTTATGTCCGTGCCCGGATTGACGGGAACATGTATGAACTGACGGAGGAGATTAAGCTCGACAAGAATATCAAGCACAATATTGAAATCGTTGTGGACCGTCTGGTGATTAAACCGGAGATCCTGATGCGGCTTTCCTCATCCGTTGAGAATGTTCTGGATATCGCGGAAGGACTGCTTACCGTGGATGTAATCGGCGGGGAAGAGCTGCATTTTTCCAGAAGTTTTTCCTGCCCGGACTGCGGTGTTTCCATTGACGAAATCGAGCCGAGAAGCTTTTCCTTTAACAATCCGTTCGGCGCATGCCCTGTTTGCGCGGGTATCGGCTACTCGATGGAGTTTTCCGAGGAACTGATGATTCCGGATCCGTCCCTTTCCTTAAACGAAGGTGCGATTCAGGCTCCGGGCTGGGCTTCGAGCAAGGATAACGGCAGTTTTACGCATGCTTTGCTGGAGGCGCTTTCGAAACATTTTAAGTTTTCGCTTGATACGCCGTTTGAAGAATTGTCCGCGAAAGCAAGGGACGTCATTGTAAACGGTACCGAGGAAAGCGTGGATGTCCGGTATGTCGGACAGCGCGGAAGAGGCGTGTACCCGACCGTTTTCGAAGGCCTGATTCGCAACGAGGAACGCAGATACCGCGAGACTTTCTCGGAGAATCAGAAACAGGAATACGAAAAATACATGAATATCACTCCCTGCTCCGCCTGCGGGGGAATGCGTCTGAAGGCAACTTCCCTTGCGGTCACCGTGGCAGGAAAGAACATATACGAAATCACGAATTACTCGGTAAATGATTTACTGGATTATCTTCAGAACCTTTCCTTAAGTGAACGCGAGCAGCTGATTGGCGGAAGGGTGCTTCATGAAATCGTTGCAAGAGTCGGTTTCCTGAAAGAAGTCGGACTGGAATATTTAACGCTTGCGAGAGCCACGTCTTCGCTGTCGGGCGGAGAAGCGCAGCGAATCCGTCTGGCGACACAGATCGGATCCGGTCTGGTCGGTGTATGCTACATTCTCGATGAACCAAGTATCGGTCTGCATCAGCGTGACAACGACAAACTCCTAAATGCGCTTAAGAACTTAAGGGATCTCGGAAATACCCTGATTGTGGTGGAACATGACGAGGACACCATGTATGCGGCGGACTATATCGTAGACATCGGTCCCGGGGCCGGTTCCGAGGGAGGATGCGTGACCGCGCTCGGTACGGCGGAGGATTTGATGAAGGTTCCCGAGTCCGTAACCGGACAGTATTTAAGCGGTGAGAAGTTTATTCCCGTGCCCGATGTCAGGAAAAAACCGACCGGATTTTTGGAGATTAA
>JAEEGL011349338.1_pt1 | contig 15693 bp, 18 predicted proteins | sample 9134231 | NCBI WGS metagenome assembly JAEEGL01 (sample SAMN16246548, study PRJNA631951) | gut metagenome | biome: gut microbiome; feature: rumen; material: fiber-attached | host: Bos | place: Iran: Karaj | collected 2018-10
GTTTCTGCGTTGTCGTTCCATCCGTAACGGGTCAATGCTTTTTCAAATTGTGGCGTAACACCCAGCGAGATGTCCCATTTCCCGTTATATAGCACCCTTTGAATAGCTGCGGACGCTTCATCAATTGCAAAACCGGATATAGGTTTCGCCATTTCCATAGCTGCGTCTGCATAATACAGGCCGTTCTTTTCAAATGCTTTTGACAGGAAACGGAGTTCTGCAATCTGACCCCGGAATCCGTGCAGGATGGCAAGCTGATCTTCGTGCGGCAAGCTGTTGCCCATCACGTTTAAAACGGCAAGAGCATTCTGAAGCTTCGGGTTCTGAAAATCCAGTACAGCATCCGGGAAATCGCGGTTTTCGCGGATAACGTTCAAAGCGTCCTCTGCTTCTATCGCAAGCCGGCGATTGTTTGCAAGGCAGGAGTTCTTTGCTTCTTCCAGCATTTTCGCCTTGGCGTTGGGGCTTAGATCGTTGCTCTGCTGTTCGATCTTGGCAACACGCGCCCGATAAGACTCTTCTGATTTGCCGAGTGCTTTCATGTCTTCAACGAGAGTTCGAAGAGCATCTTTGAATTTAACATAGTAATTTTTTGACATAACTATTTTCTCCTTATTTTTCATTTACTATTGATGGGTTTACGAAAAATATACTTTTCTTATCCTGTTCCGCTCATATGCCGCCGCTCTCCTTCCTGTGTCGGCCTGGAATCCGCATCCGGCCCGGGTAGGTATTTCACTTACCAGCTAAACGCAAATTGCATTCTTGTAACTTATCGGAAACATATCAGTAATAGATATTACCTATATGTTGGGCGTGAATATACCCGTATTCAGTGCGGATAGTATGGGGGTGTCAGTTTGTCGGGATGTGGTAGCTTAGCCGGTCCAGCTCTTCACAGGCTTTACAACAATAGTCTGATGCCGGTTCACTGATCCACCATGAACGAAAGCAATGCTTACATATTCGCCGCTGTTGACCGCTATCGATGCGGGTTTGATACTCTCGGAATCGTTTCCAGCCGGCTAGATACTGCCTGTTGATCTCTTTCCGATGTCGGCGCCCGTTCATCATACAATTGACGCTGCAATACTTGCGTTGTTGGTGTCGTAAAGGGTATCCGCAAAACGCACACATTCGTCCGTTCATTGCCGCCTCCGTAACGAATGGGGCAGCTTATTCGGACGGAGCGGGGCGCCTGGCAATCGGAGACGCGGCTGCTTCGGGGAATCGTTCGTATAGTTCTGCGAGTATGGCATCCGCAACTCGACGTCCTGCCGTTCCTTTGGGCAGATTAAGCGCTTCGATCAAAAGCCGGGTTAGCGCAACCTCTTTCCGAAGATCTTCTTTGTATTTCTCTAGTTCTTCGGTTCGCTTTATGACCAATCGCTTGGCCGCACTCTCCGGGTCCGAATTGCATATAATCGCTTCTGCAATCTCCTGTGTAACGATACCATTATTCTCTAACATGGCTTACCTCCATATCTGCGTTTTTATTTTTATTTTTATTGTAGAATTTGCAGAAATTGTAGATAATTGCCCTTCATCTGCAAAATCTACAGTTCTACACGCAAAAACAGGCACACCCGTTATGCGTTTTTTGTAGCTTTTGCGTACGATATGCGCACGCAGCGATCTTTTGATCTGCACGGGCTGTATGTGGTGCCCTTGATCGTGTAGCACTGAAGAATCGTATCTGATCCTTGCTCGAACGAGATACCGAGCTTCTCCTTGAGATGGCCGCCGTATTTCTTCGCGACGCCGCTTAACGACATTCCGAGGTATTTATCGAAATAAAGTCCGGCCGCTCGTTCAAGGTCCAGCTTTCCGATGCAAAGGCCTTTGGGGTTTTCCTCCAGCAGCTTACAGATTGTGGATACGGCTATATCCGTGTTTTCGATGGGGTGCTCTTCTCGCTCTTGATTTGCGCGTTTTTCAGCCTTCCGATAATCCCGCTCGGTATAGTCTTCCAGCCCCATAAAATTGACCGTTGCAAAGTCTTCATTGCCGGGAATGGATTCGATTTTATAGCGGATAGATTTTCCGCGCTTGTTGTTGGTCTTTGAATGGATAACGATGTTTTCGTCGGGGTTCTCCGGATCTCTGACAATGGACAACAAGCTTCGATAATTACCGACAAGGGAGGCAGTACCCGCGGCGCGTGCTTGCAAGCTGGTATTGTCCTTCATCTTGTTATTATGCTGTACAAGTACCGCTGCAAAATTGAACCTCTTCGCAAGGCTTTTTATTGGAGCAAGCGCAGCCTCCATCTGTACAGAATCGTTCGGGTTTACGTCCGGGCCGACGTAGGCTTGCAAGGGGTCAAAAACTACCATTACAGGCTTAAAGCGTTTGACGGCATCCTCTATGATCTCGCTTTTGAATGTGAGATGACTTTGCCCTAAAGCCCTCAGGACGCTGTCTTCCTCGCTCAGTGTGAACACTTTGCTCAGATCGGCCCCGCATGAAACGAGCGTTTGCTTGATATCTGAAGCGTCATCTTCTACGCTGAAGAGAAGCACGTTTCCTGGCGTGTCGCAAGGTATACCTAACAAGGGTTCGCCTTTTGTGACTTTTGCCGCAATACCCTCTATGCATTTTGATTTTCCGACGCCCGGATCACCGGACCCGCCGGTCAGTTTGCCCCGCGGGATATATGGGTTATACACATATTCTTTCGGTTCGTCCTTGACGTCTGCCATCGGTATAAAAACCGAACCGGTGTTGTCGGTCGTGTTTTCGCTCATAGATGGCGCCTCCGTTAATTGTGGTTACGTGCGCTTTCGTGAAGCTGCGCAAGCAGCGCCTCGACGTCGATTAAGAGCTTTCGGCCGCTCTGAATGTATGGAACGGTTCCCTCGCGGATCCCTTTTCTCAGAAAGAACGTCGATATGCCAATCGCACGGGAACATGCGTCGACGCCCATATACGGCGTGAGGTTTTTCCCTAGATTGGCAAATATGCGTTTGTCATCCATTGCGGCGCGCCTCCTTTGCTTTGGTCTCCGCGTGATTGATTGCGTCTGTTATTCGCTTCGCTGTCGCTTTGTCGAGCGGATGGCGCAGCAGCCGGGTCATGCTTGCCTCTGATACACCCAGCTCATCCGCAACCGCCCAAAGGGGTACTTTTTTGTTTTTTGCGTAGCTTCTGATCTTCTGATTTTCCACGAAAAACCTCCTGTTCTGCCGTTGACTCTCGGCGTGTGTCGTGGTATACTGTTCCCGAGGTGAATAATCATCGTCAAATTCACCATCGGCAAATCAATCATATGACAGAAAAAAGTGATACGCAAGGGAAAAGGGGGGAATAAGCACCATGGTGAAAAACAAAAAAGCGCAGGACGAAAAATCCACCAAAGAAAAGCAGCAAAAGGCAGATGGTTTAAATGTTGTTGGCGATCGGCTAACTATTCTGCTGAGGGAAAGAGGATTGACGCGCTATAGCGCAGCAAAAGAAATCGGGTGCGCGCCTTCAACTATTACGAATATAACTGCGCACATAAAAACACCAAGTCTTGAAATTGTTAAAAGGCTTTGCGAGTACTTTGATGTAACCGCTGACTATCTTCTAGGGCTTGATGATGTGCCGAATGCGACAAAGGACGGAAACGTCGCAAGGAGAACAACCGGATTAAGCGGAACGGCGGTTAAGTCGCTGATGGATATACAGCGCGCAATGACGAATTATAGGGGTACGGATACCAAAGATAAGCCGGCAAAAGCAATGAGTAAATACGTCGCTTGGTCTGCTGCAGAGGAATTAAAGGGCCTCGATCTTCTCATCAAAACGGCCGAGGGAAGATATATAGCGAAAATGATAAGAGACTATGTCGTCGCAGATTTTTCGCAAGCATGGCGGTTGAATACGGACAGCAACGAAATGGAGGAGGTTTCGTTTATAACCTTTTACGAGAAAGATGGAGAGAAGAAAAACCCGCTTACAATTCCGGCCCCGCTTATCGGTGAAGAGTATCTTGGCGTAATTAATACGAAAATTAAAGAGCTTCGCAGTGCATACAACGATGAAGCGGCGAAGAAGACAAGCACGCACAAGAAAACAAAAAAGGAGGGTAAAGAGTAATGGCATCTATTAAAGAGGTTTTGACGGAAGACGGCGGCAGATACTTTGATATCCGCGTGAGCAATGGGCGGGGCGGTTCGATGGTGCGGCGCCGTTTTGTGCCTGAAGCCGGCTGGAGCAAAAAGACAGTTGAAAAGAAGCTGAATTCGTTTGTTACCGATCTAGAGCGTGACGTCAAAAAAGGCGTGGTAGTTTCTCGCACGGTCGCAAAAGAGAAGCGCCTGGCAGAAGAGCAGCGCAAGGCAGAAGAAGAGGCGAAAATCATCACGGTGCAGCAATACGCCGAGCGGGTGTTTATGCCAGCCTTAACATTGCGTGCATCAGAAAACGCGCGTGCAAGCTTTCAAGGGCAGCTCGACAAGCATATCCTTCCCGAAATCGGTGCGGTTAAGATGCAGGAGGTATCAAGCGCCCAAGTGTCCGCGGTTCTGCTAAAAGCGCAGGAGGCGGGTCTGAAATACGGGAGCGTTTGCAAGGTATATCAAGTCATGCATCAGATGTTTAAGAAAGCATATCTTGATGATGCTATCGATAAGAATCCCATGGATCGCGTAGAGCGTCCGCGTCCGACAAAGGCAGAGGGGAAGGATCAAACAATCGCAGCGTATAACGCGGATGAATTGAGGCATATCATCGAATGCTTAGAGAATGAGCCGATTAAGTGGCGCGCTTACGTCCGCTTGCTTATTGATACGGGCTGCAGGCGTGGCGAAGCTGCCGGCTTGCAATGGGAAGATGTGGACTTTGATTCCTGCACGGTTGCGATAAAGCGCAGCCTTAACTATACGGTTCAAAAGGGTGTCTATTCGGAACCGCCGAAGAACGGAAAAACGCGCGTCTTGTACGTCGATGCGGAGATCATGAATATGCTTAAAGAGCTTCGCGATAGTAGGAAGATAATTGCTCTCGGCAAGGGCTGGGTATTCACGCAGGACGATTCTACAGATCCTATTTTCCCGCAATCGCCGACTAGGTATTTTCAGAAATTCGGCGAGAAGTATGGAATCGCTGATTTCCACCCGCACAAGCTGCGTCATAGCTATGCGTCTGTTGCTATAACTAACGGCGCTGACGTTGCTTCTGTATCCGAAAATCTCGGGCATTCAGACAAAGCCGTAACGCTCAAAATGTACACCCACGCCGACGAAGAAGCGCGCAAAAGGGCAAGCGAGACTATGCGCAATGCGCTTCGCGCCGCTGCGAATGGCAAATAAGTAAATCGGAGAGGAGGACTTGACCGTGCCACCAAACACACAAAAAGAGCGGCTCCGCTGATAAGGACAGCAGAACCGCCGGGTGCAACCGATGGGTGTAACGGTCGCAGCGCTCATTATACGCCGCGGCTGGGAACAAATCAAGAAGCGTATGAGGAGGGAAACGCAATGAAGGTTAACATGATCGAAATGGCGGAACGTGTCCGGAGCAATAACGATATACCGTCAATCTATGATCTTACGCTGGGCGATACATTGCAGCTCATGGAAATGGTCAAGGCCGATCCGAACCGCCTGTATGAGGCTATTTGTATCGCGTATAATTTCGGATTCGCTCAGGGCAATCACGCGACCATTAACCGGAAACTGAAAAAGCTTTGACGGACGGTCTAAATCGAGCGGGGGCCAGTGCCTCCGCTTTTTGTGTGCCTTGTTTGCTTTGACGTTACCAACAAGGGGCGCGTTGCTTGTATTACGTTCGAGAAAAAGGACGAGATTGTTTTACCTTGCATTATAAAAAGGACAGGATTTTATATCTTTTCGTACGCGGCAAAAGAAGATCATAAGTACAAAAAACGATCGAAAAAATTCCGGATGTCTGACTTTTGGTCTGACTTTTGCAAGAACGACTCATAGAAACGGCGTACCAAATTTAACATTAAAAAACCCGCCAGCCCTTGAAATTAAAGGCTTGCGGGTACTGGAGCTGATGGGCGGATTTGAACCGCCGACCTCATCCTTACCAAGGATGCGCTCTACCGACTGAGCTACATCAGCGCGACAGCGTGTATATGATAGCACAGGCATATTAGGCTGTCAAGCGGTTTTTCGGTTATTTAGTGAAAAAATCATTAAACAGGGTTGCAAAAGAAAAACCTGTATGTTATACTGTCTCTTGCGGCTCATGGTCGCGCGCCATGAATCCGAATAAGCATGCGCAGAAGAGGTGAAAACTGATGAAGGAAGGCATCCATCCCAAGTACGGTGAGGCGATCGTTCGCTGCGTATGCGGTGCGACGTTCACGACCGGATCCACTAAGCCTGAGCTGAAGGTGGAAATTTGTTCCAAGTGCCACCCGTTCTACACCGGCAAGCAGAAGCTCGTCGATACTGGCGGCCGTGTGGACAAGTTCAAGAAGCGCTACGGCGATCTGATGAACAAGTAAAAAAGGTCGACCCACTGAAAAGTGGGTCGGTTTTATTTTTGGCAAATCATTCTGACAGAGCGTTCCATTCGTCCAGAAAGCGCTTACGAAACTTTTGCGTGACAATGCGTCCGTCCATATGCATTGCTTCTGTGGCAGCACCGAAAATGGGCGGCGCGGAGGTAGAAAGAAAGCGCGCTGTCGGGGGACTTAGCTCTTTGATCATATGCACATACCTTGGATAAGCCGTGGCGATTCCCCCGCCGACTACTACTGGAAACGGACCGTCAAATGAAGAGCTTGCCGTGCGCACCAGTTCGGCCAGATAATCAGCACCGTCGGCAATTAGTCTGCGGCAGACAGTATCACCGACTTCTTCACCGGTAAATACCAGGTGCGCTAATGAGGCAAAGCGCGCACGGCCTCCGTCATATAAGCCGGGAAGGGATGCGGGAAAACTATCGCCCGTTTCCTTGCACAAAAGTTCGGTCAGCAGCGTATTTGGACCGCGCTTGTCACAGTCGCGGGCTACAGCGCGTACTGCTTCACGGCCAAGCCAGAAACCACTTCCATAGGTATCCACCAGATAGCCCCAGCCGCCTGTGTGCCCGAGCATTTTTCCTTGACGGCGCTGCCATAATCCGCAGCCGGTGCCTATGATCAGGCAGCATCCGTCCTCATTATGATACAGTTCGCTGGAGATCATATTTCGGACATCGCCCTCACAGACAAAATGACGGGAACTCAGTTCTGCGCACATATCGCATCTGAAAAAGTCACTATAGTACACAATCCCGGCTGCGCCGCAATATACAGCATCCAGGGGCACTGATGCATGAGCCGCGGCGTCACGAAGTGCACCCAGTAGCAATTGCCGAGAGGCATCCGGACCGATGTCCAGTGGATTTGAACCGGCCGTATGCGAACGATACAGAATATGTCCCGTTTCTTCAAATACGACAGTCAGTGTTTTCGTGCCACCGCCGTCCAGGGCGATATAAGTAGCCAAGCCGGTTCCTCCTGTTACTCGTTTACCGGTGTGTTTTCGACCTGTGCCATGGTCAGGATAGCGCCATTCTTCAGCAGCCTTTCACGCAGGATAGAGACATCCACATCACGTGGAAGGGCACCGTTTTCCAAAGCGAGAGCAGCGGCGGTGCCCGCAGCTTCACCCATGCACATGCATTGCGGCATTACGCGGACAGATGCCAGGGCGGCTGCATCCAAAGATGCACAGCGTCCGGCGATGAACAGGTTTTCAATTTCGCTGCTGACCAGTGCACCGTATGGGATTCCAAAGGGAGTACGCACTGTTTTGAACAATGTACTGCGGTCGGATCCTGAGTGTATATCGATCTTATAGGCACCCAAACAAATTGTGTCGTCAGGGATGCTGCCAGATACGACAGCCTCGTCTGTCAGACGGCCTATGCCGGAAAAACGACGTGTTTCACGAACGCCGAGGAAGGGTGCAATATGGGAAAGGAAGCAGTTTTCAAACCCGGGAACATTTTCGCGAAGGACTTTTGTGAGAGCGGCACATTGCAGCTGGCCATCCAGCTCGGCGCGGGTCAGGTCGATTAAGTCAGTAGCATCTGTATTGAGCAGACGTGTGCTGTTGACATATACTTCACCGGGTTTCAGAGACTTGATATAAATAAGTGTTTCGCGCTCTACAGGCAGGCGGCCTTCCTCGCGGAGACGGGTGAAGGTCTGCCTCAAGCCGACAAACACATGATTGTCGCTCGCGCGAAAATAATCGGCATCATAACCTGGACGGTGATCGATTGTGGCACTGTAGGTCATTTCTTCGGGATGTTCAGCAATATAGTCAAACAAGCGGGCGGTGTCCACGTTCTCCAGTGTGAACATGACGGTGGGCGGCTGAAGAACGCCAGTACCTGGCTGGCCGCTTTCAAAAGAACAACCCGCTAGATATGCCGCGTCACCGTCACCGGTGCAATCGATGAACAGGTCAGCAGTGACTTCAATCTCATTGCCTTTGCCATATAGCGTGACCATTTGCATACGGCCATTGCGTACTTCGGTGCGGATTGTTTCTGCGTGGAGAAGTACCTGCACACCGGCTTCACGGCACATTTCTATAGCAAGGAGCTTAAAACCTTCGGGATCAATGTTGGTCACAGAATTGTGCTTGGGGCATACACGGTGTCCTAGGCACTGGCCACGTTCCGTCAGACGGCGGACATATTCCTGAGCTAACCCGCCCACGATACGGCGGCCGTCGAGATCTAGGAAACCAAGCAGTGGCAGACCAAGCGTCGCGTTGCCGCCTAGATAGCCGTTCTTTTCCAGAAGCAGGACCTGTTTACCGGCACGGGCAGCAGCCAGTGCTGCGGATAACCCTGCAGGGCCGCCGCCCAGCACAGCAATCTGTGGATGATAGGAATAATGCCTCATGATTTTGCCTCCTGACTGTCTAATGCGGCGCGAATCTGCTGCGCCAGGGCATCAATATCGATTTGTGAAGGCTCAGTGGCCTCTACGGGAAGCCACGGGCAATTGAGACGGAAACGATCCATTCCCAGTTTCTCAAACTTTTCTGCAAATTCCTCACGTGACATGGTGTGATCAACAGGATCACCTTCACGGGGGGGATAGTGTTCCTGCACCACATGACCCAGATGACGCGCGTGAGCCTGGTCACGGGCGACATAGCGGCGGTAGAAGACTTCCGGATCGCCCTGGAAGAAAAGAGTAACGCAACGGCAGGAATGACGGTCGATCAGTGCCTGCACGGACTCACGCATATCCTCGCGAAAATTGTTTACCATGATCAGCGATGTGCCGCCTGCGAGCAGTGATTCGACACAGCGCAACAATACAGCGGTAGCTGCAGTATCCAGCAGACGCTTCTGCGGATAATTCTGGAAACCAATAGTGTCAAATAATTCTTCCTTTAGTGCATCCTTTTCCAGCACTGGGTAGCCAAATATACGGCTCAGCTTTTCTGCAGCTGTGCTTTTACCTGAAGCCGGCATGCCGGCAATGATGATCAGATCCATTTCGAATCCTCCTTTTGATATTCATATCATACCTCAAAACTAAAATGACGGCAATGCTTTTCGGGATAAAATCATTTGCGCTTTGTATACATATTCGTGTATAATATAAATGGTGGATTTTTCCGCCAGAAAGGATTCAGCTATGGCCGAAACGAAAAATGACAATAAAAAACCTATTCGCGCTGATATTGGCGGACAGGCTGTGCTTGAGGGAGTGATGATGCGCTCTCCTGAATATGTTGCTTTGGCTGTGCGTCGTCCCGACGGCAGCGTTGTGCTTAAGCGTGATCCGTATGAGTCGCCCTCAAAAAAACATAAGTGGATGGGACTGCCCTTTGTCCGTGGTGCAGTCAGCATGGTAACTATGCTGTACACTGGCATGAAAACACTTGAGGACAGTGCAAAAATGGGCGGCGTCGAGGAAGAAGAACCGTCCAAGTTTGAAAAATGGCTGGCAAAGAAACTGGGCAAGGGTGTAGACAAGATTGTGATGGGACTTGCCATTATTCTAGCGGTTGCTTTGTCTGTAGGCTTGTTTGTTTTGTTGCCTAACACCGTGATCAAGCTTTTCCCCAAAAATGCGAGCGGCGGAACTCTGTTGCTGAAAAACCTGATTACCGGACTGGTGCGTACGTTGCTGCTGATTGGATATATGATCGCTGTACGCCGGGTGCCTGACATGATGCGTACTTTCCGTTATCATGGCGCGGAGCATAAGACGGTATACTGTCACGAAGCAGAACTTCCACTGACACCGGGCAACGCTAAACAGTTCAGTCGTCTGCACCCGCGTTGCGGAACCAGCTTCTTGCTGATCACCTTTATTCTGTCCATTGTATTCTATTCAATCGTTGATGTATTGGTGCTGCTGATCACTGGCTATGACATGGGCGCACATTATCTGGTTCGTATTCTGAGCCGCTTGCTTCTGCTGCCGGTCGTGGCAGGAATCAGCTATGAAGTGCTCAAGGGATTGGCTCATAATGAAGGCAAAGTCTGTACTGCGCTGCGCAAGCCGGGCATGGCACTACAGTTATTGACCACTGCGGAACCGGATGAGAGCATGCTGGAAGTAGCTATTGTGGCTATGAAGGCTGCTTTGGACGAGATGCCGGAAGGACCTGTGACTGAGGAAGGATACATTGTGGCGATTCCGCCGCGTGAGAAAGAAGAGAAAACGGAGTAAGGAAGACATCAGTCTGCCCTTGCTGCGGGGAGGATCATTTGCCGACCTTTCGTGAAGCATTGCGCGCAGGCGCGGCACGGCTTTCTGCCGCCGGTGTAACGGAAGCATTAAATGATGCGGCGCTGCTGCTGTCCTTTGTGACGGGCGAAGCGCCGCTTTCTCTGCGTGCAGACTCAGGGCGGGAACTCGCGGCTGAGGATGCAGCAGCATATGAATCACTTTTAATGCGGCGAGTTGCACGCGAACCGCTTCAGTATATTACGGGTGAAGCGCCGTTTATGGGACTGATGCTGAAAGCGGTGCCTGAAGTCCTGATTCCACGTTTTGATACGGAAACACTGTGTGAACAGGCGCTGATGCGCTTAAACGGCAGTGAACGTGTGCTTGATTTGTGTACTGGCTCAGGTGCATTGGCTGTGGCAATAGCAGATCGCTTTTCCAGCGTGAAAGTTTATGCCGGAGATATCAGCCCAAATGCTGTCGCGCTGGCACGGGAAAACGCTTCTTGCTGCGGAGTGGATGTTACTGTACGACAGGGCGATCTGTTTATGCCCTTTGCTGGCGAACACTTTGATATGATTGTCAGTAACCCGCCATATATTCCCAGTGGGGATCTGCCGGGACTGATGGCAGAAGTGCACGCGGAACCTGTCCTCGCATTGGATGGAGGAAGGGATGGGCTGAACTTCTACCGCCGTATCATAAAAGAAGCACCGCGATATCTCACAGCAAGTGGGTGGCTGCTGCTGGAGTTCGGCGACAGGCAAGCACAGGCAGTGACTGCCTTGCTTGCGGAGAGTTTTGAAGGAATAACCGTGCATTCTGATCTGAACGGAATGGAGCGCGTGGCAGCAGGGAGGCTGAAGCATGGGATATGTGCGTGATATACGCCGTAAGATCGGTCATGACCCGCTTCTGATCGTAGGAGCCAGTGTTATTGCTGTCAATGATAAGGGCGAATTGCTGCTTCAGAAGCGTTCTGACAACGGTTGCTGGGGTTATCATGGTGGCTGTGTAGAGTTGGATGAGTGCGTGGCGGATGCTGCACGTCGGGAGTTTTGGGAAGAGACAGGGCTTTTTGCAGAAGATTTGACACTGCTGGGTGTTTTCTCAGGCCCGGAGATGGCTTATACATATCCCAACGGGGATCGTGCGTCCATTGTGGACGTGGTCTTTGTCTGCCGTACATGGACCGGGGAGATGCGCCCGCAGAACGGTGAAGTGAATGAATTGCGTTTCTTTGCGCCGAAAGATTTGCCGGACAACATTTCACCGCCGAATATGCCGGCACTGAAAGCATATCTTGGCAAATAAAAAAGACCCGTGAAAGAAAAGCTTTCACGGTATCTTGGTGCAAACTTATTTGCCGAACAGGCTCTTGATTTTTGCGAGAATGCCGGCGATGCCACCTTCACCCAGCTTGGCCTTAATGCCTTTGATGATTTCGTTGATTTGTTCATCAGGCAAATCAATACCCAGCTTCTTTTCCAGCGTGCCAACAGGGTCAGACAGGAAGGCTGCTTTCAGACTGCTGTCGATCTTGAGCTTGGCAAGCACATCAGCAATGATCTTCTCAATATCCATATTTTATTCCCCCTAATGATTGGTGTTTATATTATATAACTGACACTGTGCTTTTTGCAAGACTCTTTTCGGATAACCACGATTCATGTATAATGAAGAAGGATATTACAGGCGGAGGTTTTCGCGTGACAGAAAAAAGTAAGTCGCTGATTGGCGGCATATCGATACTCGGCCTTGCGGGCATGATTTGCAAAGTGGTAGGCGTTCTGTACCGTATTCCGCTGGCGGATTCGATAGGCGGAGATGGACTGGGCGTCTATTCAAAGGTATTTTCAGCGTATAACATGCTGCTGACAATCGCTTCAGTAGGCATTCCCGTCGCAATTTCGCGCATGGTCTCACATTACGTGACTCGTGGCGATGGGCGCAGTGCTCACCGTGTTTTCAGTGTGGCTGCCCCGGCATTGGGAATATTGGGATTGATCGGCACACTGGTGCTGTTGCTTGGCAGCGGGTACCTGTCCCAACGTGTGGGCACACCTGAAACGAGACTGGGATATATTGCTATTGCGCCCAGTGTAGTGCTGGTGTGCGTGATGGGCGCCTTCCGTGGCTATATGCAGGGACACAGGCGTATGTTGCCAACGGCTATTTCACAGCTGATCGAGCAGGTCGGTAAAGTGTTTGTGGCGTTGCCTTTGGCGGCGCTGGGAATGCGGCGCGGCGGCCCAGGCATGGGCGCGGCTGGTGCATTGCTGGGAACCAGCATGGCAGAAGCTGTGGCACTCGCATACATGATATTCGCACACATGCGTGCACGAGCAGGTTTTGATGCGGCGCCTCAGACTGTGGAACAAAGTGCTTCCCGAAGAGTAATCGGCAGGAATCTGGCGGTTATAGCTGTGCCCATTACACTGGGGTCATGCATTGTACCGCTTGCATCCCTGATTGATAGTTTTATGGTCACGCGTCTCATGGAAAATGGCGGTATGGCAGCAGATGAGGCACTTGTGCGCTACGGTCTGTATTCGGGTATGGTGCTGACTCTGATTAATGTGCCTACTGCATTGGCCATGGCGATGAGCACGAATCTTGTGCCGGCTATTTCCGCAGGCTTGGCACGTGGGGATACTGCTTTGGTCTCGAATGAGAGCCGTACCGGAATGCGTGTAGCTGCTGTGGTGGGATTCCCGTGCTCGATAGGCATGAGCCTTCTTGCACGCCCAATTCTGTATCTGTGCTACGGATATTCAGGACGTTATACACCGCTACAGCTGGACATTGCGGCAGAACTGCTGACAGTCAGTGCGATGACTATTATTCTGTTTACTATGGTACAGGCAACGACAGGCATTCTGCAGGGCTGTGGTAAGCAGCGTATTCCCACTTACACATTGCTTGCGGGTGTGATATGTAAGGTTGCACTGAATTTCACTTTAATTGCTATGCCATCAATCAATATTCATGGTGCACCTATTGCCAGTTTGGTTTGTTATACCGTCAGTATGGTACCGAACCTGATTTTTACCGTAAAATATGCGGCTGGTGGAATGCCGTGGCGTGAAATAGTTCTCAGACCGCTTGCGGCAGCTTTGCCCATGGGCGCGGTTGTATGGGCCCTTTGGCATTTCATTTTCACAGACACTTGTCTGCATGCAGGACGTATGAAACTGCTGCTGGGTGTAATGATGTGTGTAGGAATAGGCGTGATTGTATATGTTTTACTGGCTGTTGCAGTTGGTGCGGTAAAAAGAGAGGATCTGCCTGCACGCATTCGGCGCTTGATTCCCAGACGGATAGGAAAGTGAGCAGTTGCTATGAATACGATTACCATCATTTCGCTTGGGCCAGGTCCTCGTGAGCAGCTGACGCTGGGTGCACTGCAAACGCTGAATAAGGCACGCCGTGTTATCTTGCGTACGGGTGAAACGGATGCGGCAAAGTATCTGGCGGAGCAGGGAATTGTTTTTGAAACACTGGATAATCTACATGAAGAGAGTGAAGATTTCGATAGTTTCGTAGAAGCCGCTGTTGCATACGTAGGTAAGGCAGCAGTACGTAATCGAGTCGTATATGCTGTACTGGATGCTCTAAACGATGAAACAGCAGCCGCATTGTTACGCAGCTGGCCGGAACAAGTGCGTCTTGCCGGAGGAACGGACCTTGCTGCACCGTTGCTTCAGGCGGTAGGTGCACAACTGCCGGTACGCGTTGCAGCAGCTACAGAGCTGACAATAGCTTCTACTCAGGACGCGATACTTGTAACCGAGCTTAACACCCGTCTGTTGGCAGGGGAAGTGAAGTTGAAGCTGGCATCCTGGTATGGAGATGATGCTGAAATCTGCTTCTTCCCACCATCACGGAAATCGGAAAGGATATATATTCGTATACCGCTTTGTGAGATGGACCGGCAGCCACATTATGATCATACGGCAGCGGTCTATCTGCCTGCGCTGTCGCTTGAACAACGTGAACGTTTTGATCTGTGGGATCTGTGCCGCGTGCTTCGTCGCTTGCGCGGTGAAGGTGGCTGTCCGTGGGATCGTGAGCAGACGCACGAGAGTTTGAGCAGGTATCTGATCGAAGAAGCATATGAGACTTCCGAAGCTGTGGCTTCCCAGGAGTGGGATCATGTAGCTGAAGAACTGGGTGATGTGCTGCTTCAGGTTCTTTTCCAGGCAGATATCGGTGCTCAGTATGGGACATTTGAGCTGAGTGACGTAACGACGGCGATTTGCAAGAAGATGATTGCGCGGCATCCACATGTGTTTGGAAGCGAACATTGTGATACGGCAGATGAAGTTGCTGATTCATGGGAAAAGCGCAAACAGCGTCAGCGTGGAAATGGCACTGCTTCAGCTATGCTGGGGGATGTCTCGGCGGGCTTGCCAGCTTTGCTGCGGGCGGAAAAGGTCATGAAAAAAGCTGAGGCTTTGGGTCTGGATATGAACGCTTTGCTGGCTGAAGAGCCGCTTGCGCCAATACTGCGCATGGTGCAGGAAATGCATCATGCGGGCGAATGCGCAGAGGAAAAGCTGCATTTAGCAACCGAAAAAATGGTAAAACGCGTAAAAAACGCTGAAAATGAGGCAAAAAAGGGCGGAAAATTGGCTGAAAGCTTGACAAACAGTGAAATAAACGTATACTTAAGGCGGAACAAATGATCCGCGCCCACATTTGGGCGATGGCAGGTATACTGCCAACAACAAAGGAGGAAAGAATTCATGAATAAAACTGAACTGATCGGCATCGTTGCTAAGAATGCCGGTATGACCCGCAAGGATGCCGAGAAGTCTGTCGGCGCTGCCATCGAAGCTGTTATCGCTGCGATGAAGGCTGGCGAGAAGGTACAGTTGGCTGGCTTTGGTAGCTTTGAGATCAAAGAGCATGCCGCCCGCAAAGCTCGCAATCCGCGTACTGGCGAAGAAATCGAAATCGCTGCTTCCAAGGCAATCGCTTTCAAAGCCGGCAAGAGCCTTAAAGAAGAAATCAATAAGTAATTTTTGAAACGGGGCACA
>JAEEGL012786675.1_pt1 | contig 15693 bp, 12 predicted proteins | sample 9134231 | NCBI WGS metagenome assembly JAEEGL01 (sample SAMN16246548, study PRJNA631951) | gut metagenome | biome: gut microbiome; feature: rumen; material: fiber-attached | host: Bos | place: Iran: Karaj | collected 2018-10
TAGAATTAGGTAATTTAAATGCCAAAAGAGAATGGGGCTTTGCTGAAGATTATGCATATGCTATGTGGCTAAGCTTACAGCAAGCAAAAGCAACAGATTATATATTCTCAACTGGTGTTGCCTACACAGTAAGAGAATTTGCAACTAAAGCATTTAAGCATGTAGGAATTAATCTTACTTGGGAAGGTGAAGGATTAAATGAGGTTGCAAAGGATGATAATGGAAAAGTAATCATAAAAGTAAATTCTAAATTCTTTAGACCAAATGATGCAAATGCGTTAGTTGGTTGTCCTAAAAAATTTAATGACGCAACAGGATTTAAATTCAATGATAATATTGATGATTTAATAAAGATTATGATGGAGGATTAAAAAATGTTAACTTTTTTAATTATGGCAGGTGGTAGTGGAGAAAGATTTTGGCCACTATCTACAAAGAAAAAACCTAAACAATTATTAAAAATATTTTCAGATAAATCTTTAATTAGACTTGCATACGAAAGAATTTTACCTTTAGTTGATAAAGATAAAATTTTTATCGCAACAAATGAAATTCAAGTTGAAGCATTAAAAGAGGATTTAACTGAACTTGATGACTCAAGAATAATTATAGAACCAGCATTTAGAGATACTGCTGCAGCAATTGCATATGGTTCTACAATGATTTCAAAATATTATGAAAATCCTACTGTTGTTGTTTTAGCATCAGATCATTTAATCAAAGATGACGAAGAATTTAGAAAAGTAATTAAAATTGCTGAAAAGGAAGCAGAAAAAAATAAAATAGTAACATTAGGTATAAAGCCTACATATCCAGAAACTGGATATGGTTATATTGAAGTTAAAGATTCAACATTAAATAAACCTACAAAATCTTTAGGCTTTAAAGAAAAGCCACAATATGAAATTGCTAAAGAATATTTTGAATCAAAAAGATATTTATGGAATAGTGGAATGTTTATTTTTAAATATGAAACTATTATGGAAGCTTTAAAAAAATATTCTTTAAATCATTATGAAACAATTAATGATATAAAAATATTAGTAGATAAAAATGAAGGCATTATAACAGCAGAAAAAGTAAAAGAAGAATTTATGAATTTTGAAAAGAAATCAATCGATTTTGCTGTTATGGAACATGCAGATAATATAATGGTAATTCCTTCAGATTTTGGATGGAATGATGTAGGAAATTATATTGCATTTGAAGAATTATTTGATGAAGATGAAAATAATAATGTTGTAAGAAATGTTAAAAACATTTCAGTTGATTCAAGCAACAATATAATTGTTTCTGATGGTGATTATCAAAGATTATCACTTTTAGGTGTTAATAATATGATTGTTGCTATAACAAAAGATGAAATATTAATTTGTCCAAAAGAAAAGAATCAAGATATTAAAAAGATATTAAAATTAATATAATTGAAATTCCTCATTTTTTGAGGAATTTTTTGTTTTTATGTTAAGTGTATTTTACCTCTATTATAATATAATTATAATAACTTGAATATGATGGCCTAAAATGATAAAATATAATAGTATATTATGTACTGAGGAAATTATATGTTTAAGAAACTAAATGAAAATAAATTATTTGAAGAAATCTATATTATAGCAGTATTCTTAATTGCTTTAATTGGATGGTATTTTAAAACTCAATATGGTTATACTGCAATTGCATTAATATCATTTGCAAGTATACTAATTTTTAACGATGTTAAATACATTGTGCCATGTGGATTTGGAATGATCTTTTCAATAGGAACAGGTTTTACAACCGATCAAGCATATGGACCTTTGGTTTGCTCTGTTGCTATATTTATATCATCTCTTGTTTGCTATGTGATTAGAAATGGACTACATTTGTCAAAATTAAAGAGTTATAAAGGCTTATTAGCATTATCTATTTTAAGCTTCATTCCACTTTTATATCACAATACAATAAAAGATAGTATAGCATCTGGTGCTTTAGATTCTAGCGGAACTACATTATACATTTTGTATGCTGGATATATTTGCTATACATTTGCGTATTTCATATTTGCGATGGTATTTAAAAAAGATAGCTTAGATATGGTTTTAAAAACTATTGGTTATATGAGCTTGCTTTTAGCATTAGAGTGTATATTACATGTTTTAACTATTGGATTTGAAAAAGGTTATAGAGTTGGTTGGGGACATTGTAATGAGGCTGGAATTTTAATGCTATTAGGATTACCTTTTGCAATTACTGGATTCTTGAAAGCAAATAAAAAAAGAGATTTAATAATTCCTGCTATAAAATTAGCAATAGTGCTTGTAGGTATTATTTGTTCAACAAGTAGAGGTACTTATTTATTTGGCGCTGTAGAATGCTTTGCATTATTTATTGTTTTATTAATTAAATCTAAATTTAGAAAAACACTTATTATTTCTGCATTAGTTATTGTTGCAGTTGGCTTAGTAGGTGTTCAAATAAAATATGGAATTGTTAATTTAGTTAACAAAGGAATATCTGTTGTATTTGTAAGAGGATTTACAATGTCAGATAGATTTAGATTATATAAAGAATCAATTGTTGTATGGAATGAGAATTGGTTAACTAGAATTTTTGGTGCTGGTATAGTTGCTGAACTTACAAAAGAAGGATTTGAAGATATGAATACATTTATTATGTTTCATTCAACATTCTTCCAATGCTTAGCAACAACAGGTATTATTGGTGTTTTAGCATTAGGCTATCATTTTTATGAAAGATATTCTCAATTAAAATTAATTGATAAAGATATTGTCTTATTTATTTTAATTGGATTTGTTGTTGTAGATTTATATGGAATGATTGATAACACATATGGTATGTATTATTTTATGGTTCCAATTGTAATATTGATGGCTGCATTAGATAATGCACGACCAATTAATGTAGAAAGTATAAATTTGAAGGAAGAGGTGAAATAATGAAGCAAACTAAATCAATGATAGAAGCTTTGAATATGGAATATGATGTTTCTATGTATAAGAAAAAAGTTTTCTTTGCTATTAATAAAAGATTTGCTGATATTTTATTCTCTTTACTTTTCTTGATTTTATTTTCTTGGTTATATTTGATTTTAATTATATTAGTTAAATGTACATCTAAAGGTCCAGTTTTTTATGGACATGAAAGAATAGGAAAAAATGGTAAAAAATTTAAATTATGGAAATTTAGATCAATGAAATGTGATAATAGACCATTAGAAGAAATATTTACACCTGAACAATTAGAAGAATATAAAACTAATTTTAAAGTTACTAATGATCCAAGAATTACAAAAATTGGTAAGTTCTTAAGAAAAACATCATTAGATGAATTACCACAATTTTGGAATGTTTTAATAGGCCAAATGTCATTTATTGGTTTTAGACCAATCATTGATGAAGAATTTGAAAAATATGGTAAAAATAAAGAATTATTAGTTAAATGTAGACCAGGTATAACTGGTTATTGGGCAAGTCATGGAAGAAGCTTAACTAAGTATGAGGATAGAATAAAATTTGAATTATATTACAATGTTAAAAGATCTTTATGGCTAGATATAAGAATCATTTATCATACATTTATTGGAGTCTTAAAATCTGATGGTGCAATGTGATTTGGGGTGAGTTGATTGAAAAGAGTTTTACATATACCTAATTACTATAACCCACATACGGGAGGTATTGAACAAACAACTGAAGATTTTGTTAATTCAATTAAAGGTGAATATGAACAAAAAATCATTTGTTTTAAGGATGCTAAAAAAACTGAATATGATAATGTTGATGGTATTGATGTAATTAGAGTAGGATGCCAAACTAAAATCGCTAGTCAATCAATAGCCTTAGGCTACAAAAAGGAATTAAAAAAGGTAATTAAAGAGTTTAAACCAGATTTAGTCATATTCCATTATCCAAATCCTTTTGTAGCAAGTGTGTTATTAAAATATATTAAAAAGTATAAATTAAAGTTTGTATTATATTGGCACTTAGATATTACAAAACAAAAACTATTAGGTAAACTATTTAATGGTCAAACAAAAAGATTATTGAAATATGCTGATAGAATAGTTTCTACATCAAATAATTATATTGAAGGTTCTAAGTACTTAAGTGATAATAAAAATAAAACTGTAGTTATTCCTTCTTGTGTTTCAACTGAAAGAGTAACTATAAATCAAAATATTATTGAACAATCCGAAATGCTTAAAGAAAATTTCAAAGGAAAGACTATGGTATTTTCTTTTGGTAGACATGTTGAATATAAGGGCTTTAGATATTTGATAGAAGCATCTAAATATTTAGATGATAATTATAGAATATTTGTTGGTGGTTCAGGTCCATTAACAAGTGAACTTAAAAATATGGCAAAAGATGATTATAAAATAATATTTTTAGGAAAATTATCACTTGATAATTTAAAAGCATATTTAAATGCTAGTGATATATTTGCTTTCCCATCAATTACTAAAAATGAAGCATTTGGTTTAAGTTTAGCAGAATCAATGGGATTTAAAAAGCCATCAGTTACTTTTACAATTAAAGGTTCTGGTGTTAATTATGTTGCATTAAATAATGTAACATCAATAGAAGTTGAAAATAGAAATGCTAAAGCTTTTGCAGAAGCTATAATGAAGCTTTCTAATGATAAAGAATTATATGGTAAATTATCAAATAATACTAAAAAAAGATTTGATGATTTATTTACCTTTGATAAATATAAAGAAAATGTTAATAATCTTTTAAAAGGATTATTAACTGATGAGGAGGAATAATATGAAAGGTATAATTTTAGCAGGTGGTAGTGGTACAAGACTTTATCCATTAACAATGGTAACATCAAAACAATTACTTCCTGTATATGATAAACCAATGATATATTATCCATTAAGTATTTTAATGCTTGCAGGTATTAAAGATATATTAATTATATCTACTCCTGAAGATACACCAAGAATGGAAGCATTACTTGGTGATGGAAATCATTTTGGTTTAAATTTACAATATAAAGTTCAACCATCACCAGATGGACTTGCCCAAGCATTCTTACTTGGTGAAGAATTCATTGGAGATGATGCTTGCTGCATGATCTTAGGCGATAATGTTCTTTATGGTAATGGTTTAAAAGGAAATTTAAAAGAAGCAGTTAAAAATGCTGAAAATGGTAAGGCAACTGTATTTGGTTATTATGTACCAGATCCAGAAAGATTTGGTGTAGTTGAATTTGATTCAACTGGAAAAGCAATTTCAATTGAAGAAAAACCAAAAGAGCCTAAATCAAATTATGCTGTAATTGGATTATATTTTTATCCAAAAGGAGTTTCAGCTAAAGCTCATCAAGTTAGACCATCAAAGCGTGGTGAACTTGAAATTACAACTTTAAATAATATGTATTTAGAAGATGGTAATTTAAATGTTATTACATTTGGACGTGGCTTAACATGGCTTGATGCAGGAACTCATGAAAGCTTGGCTGAGGCAACATCATTTGTAAAAATGATAGAAGAGCATCAGGGCTTAATGATTTCTTGCCCTGAAGAAATAGCTTTTTTAAATGGTTGGATTACTAAAGAAAAATTATTAGAAATTGGTAATTCTATGGCTAAAAACCAATATGGACAACATTTAATTAAAGTTGCTGAAGGAAAAATAATTTATTAATGATTTGAGTGTGATTATATGGATGTATCTATTGTAATGATTAATTATAATACCTTTGAATTAACAAAAAATGCTATTAATTCAATTTTTGAAAAAACAAAAGATATTAATTATGAAATCATTTTAATTGATAATGCATCACCAGATAATAGTGGTGAAAAATTAAATAATTTATTTAAAGATAAAATAATGTTTATTCAATCTGATGATAATTTAGGTACATCTAAAGCATTTAATATAGGAGCTAAGAAGTCAAAAGGTAAATATGTTTTATGGTTAAATACTGATATTTTATTTAAAGATAATTTTATTAAAGTATTATTTGATTTTATGGAATCAAATTCAAATTGTGGTATTTGCGGAGGAAATTTACTAGATTTTGAAGGTAAACCTACTCATTCATTTAAAAAATATTTACCAAATGCAAAAACTATTAAAAAAGAAAAAGGTCTTTTATATATTAAAAGATTTAATAAAAATAATATAAAAAAATCATTAGAATATAATTTTACTAATTCTCCAATGGAGGTTGGATATATAACAGGTGCTGATATGATGATTAGGGCATCTTTATTTAATGAAATAGGATATTTTAATGAAGAAATATTTATGTATGCTGAGGAAACTGAATTTACATATAGAGTAAAACAAAAAGGCTATAGTGTTTATTCAGTTCCTAATGCAAAAATGCTACATTTAGAGGGTGCTTCTTTAGGAAAAAGCTTTAATATAAATAGATTTAAATTTTCAAATAATGGAATATGTATATATTTAAAATCTTGTTATGGCGATAAAGAAGTGATAAAATATCTAAATGTTTGTCTAAAAAAATATAAAAAATTTAAATTTTTATATTCTTTAGCAAATAAAAAAGCTAAGGCTATAGAATATAATATGAGAATTGAAGTAATAAAAGAGAAATTAAAAGAGGTTAAACATGACTAAAACAATTGGTAATTTTACATTTATTGAAACTTCTATAAAAGATGTCTATATTATTGAACCTAAAAAATATGGTGATAATAGAGGCTATTTTATGGAAACATATAAAGAATCATCTTTTAAAGAAGCTGGTTTAGATTATAATTTTGTTCAAGATAATCAATCTAAATCTAAAGCTGGTGTTTTAAGAGGCCTACATTTCCAAAAAACTTTCCCTCAAGCTAAGCTTGTAAGATGCTTAGAAGGTGAAGTATTTGATGTATGTGTAGATTTAAGAAAAAATTCACCTACATATGGTAAATGGGAAGGTGTTGTATTATCTGCTGAAAAAGGTAATCAATTTATGATTCCAAGAGGATTTGCTCATGGATTTGTAGTTTTATCTGAATCAGCTACATTTGCTTATAAGTGTGATGAATTATATCATCCTGAAGATGAAGGTGGAATCATGTGGAATGATCCTGAAATTGGCATTGTTTGGCCTTATAAAGGTGAACCTTTACTTTCAGATAAAGATAAGCTTCATAAGTCTTTAAAGGAATCTAAAATTGAATTTTAGGAGATAATTTTATGTTAGATAAAAATTCAAAAATCTTAGTTACAGGTGTTGCAGGTCAGCTAGGATATGATTGTGTAAGAGAATTAAAAGAACGCGGATATAAAAATGTATCTGGTATCGATATTAAGGAATTAGATTTAACTGATGAAATTAAAGTTATGGATTATATTACACAATTTAATCCTGAAGTTGTTATGCATAATGCTGCATGGACTCAAGTTGATAAAGCAGAAGAAAATCCTGAAAAGGTTAAATTAATAAATACAATGGCACCTAAATATATTGCTGAGGCATGTAAGGTTGTTGGTGCTAAGATGGTTTATATTTCAACTGATTATGTTTTTGATGGTTTAGGTGATAAACCATTTGAGGTTAAATCACCTAGAACTGGTTTATCAGTTTATGGAAAAACAAAATCAGATGGAGAAGATATGGTAAGAAGTATCTTACATGAACATTTCATTGTAAGAATTTCTTGGGTATTTGGTAAAAATGGTAATAATTTTGTTAAAACAATGATTAAGCTTGCAACAATGGGAAAAACTGAATTAAATGTTGTTGCAGACCAAATCGGTTCTGTAACTTATACATATGATTTATCAAAATTATTATGTGATATGATTGAAACAGATAAATATGGTACATATCATGCCACAAATGAAGGATATATTTCTTGGGCAGAATTTGCAGAAGAAATATTTAAAGAAACAGGATTTGATGTAAAAGTAAATCATGTTACAACAGAAGAATATTTAAAATTGGTTCCACAACAAGCTAAAAGACCTTTAAACTCAAGATTGAGTAAAAAGTCTTTAGATGATGCTGGATTTAAAAGACTTCCTGATTGGAAGGATGCTTTAAAGAGATATTTAGAAGAAATAAAGTAATAAAATTTTTTAGCAAAGGAGTATGAATAAAATGGATAATGTAGATGTTATTTGTCCACTTTATAATGCATCTAATTATATTTTAAAATTAGATGGAATGTTAAAGGCACAATTAAATATTAAATTAAACATTTTATATATTTTAACTGAATCAGAAGATAATACTCTTGAGCTTTTAAATATGATAAATGCAAATTATATTACTATAAAAAAGAATGAGTTTTCTCATTCTTTAACAAGAGAAAAAGCTATTTTTAATTCAAAATCAGACTATTTAATTTTATTAACTCAGGATATTGAATTAGTTGGTGTTGATACAATTTATAAATTTGTTAAATATACTAAAGAAAATAATTTAGCTGGAAGCTATATTAAACAAAAAAGTATTATTGGTTTAGATAGATATTTTAGAGAAATATCATATGGTAATTCAAATTATGTATTTGATAAATCAAATTTAAATAATAAAAAAACTAATTCAGTATTTTTTAGTGATACTTTTAGCTGTATAGATGTTAAAAAATTTAAAGAAATTAATGGCTATGATAATAAAGATTTTGTAACAAATGAAGATATGTATTTTGCATATAAATGTCTAAAAAATAACTTGAAAATTGGTTATTTTAAGGATGAATATGTTATTCATTCTCACAAATTAACTTTAAAATCTACATATGAAAGATATAAATTAATTGGTGAATTTTTATACGAAAATAAAGATATTGATAAGCTAGTTCAAAATAAAGTAGCTTATTTAAAAATTGTTTTTTTAGCTTTAAAAAGATTAGATTTTTTATCTTTATTTATATTACCTCACAATGTATTTGCAAGAGTATTAGGCTTAAGAAAAGGAAAAAAATTAGCAAGAAAGGAACATAAGAAAAATGAGCGTAAAGTCAGTTAAAAAATATTCTAAAATGATGTTCCAATTTGCTAAAAATGATTTAAAGAAAAGATATTCTGGTTCTTTATTAGGATTCTTTTGGGCATATATACAACCACTTGTTGTTATTTTAGTATTTTGGTTTGTTTTTGAAAAAGGTTTAAGAAACGCACCTGTTGATAATGTAGAATTCATTTTATGGTTTGTTCCAGCATATATTGCATGGACATTTATAAGTGATTCAATAATGCAGTCATCTAATGTGCTTTATGAATATAGTTATTTAGTTAAGAAGGTAAAATTTAAAATTGAAATATTACCTCCTATTAAGGTTTTATCATCACTTTTAATTCATAGCTTCTTTATTGTTTTCTGTTTTGTTATTTATTTAATTTATGGAAAACAATTTAATGTTTATTGGTTCCAAGTATTATATTATTGTTTTGCAGCAATGGTATTTTTATTTGGTTTATCACTTTTGGTTTCATCTTTATCAGTTTTCTGGAAAGATATAGTTCAGCTTGTAAATGTATTATTACAAATTGGTTTCTGGTTAGTTCCAGTATTTTGGAATCCTAAAACTTTACAAAATGAAACAGTTGGAAAAGTTTTAAGATTAAATCCATTTTATTATATTGTAAATGGTTATAGAGAATCATTTATTGATCATGTTGGTTTTTATGAGCATTATTGGCAAACTTTATATTTCTGGGTTTTCGCAATAGTAATTTGTGTTTTAGGTATTTTCTCATTTAAGAAATTATCTAAGCATTATGCTGATATTTTATAGTTTGTGAGGTGTTCAAAATGGAAAAAGTAATAGAAATTAAACATCTAACAAAAAAATATCCTTTATATGCAAAAAATTCAGATAGATTTTTTGAAGCATTTAATCCTTTTAAGAAAAGTTTTCATAAAGATTTTTTAGCTTTAAATGATATTAATTTTGAAGTTTATAAAGGTGAATGTTTTGGTATTATTGGTACTAATGGTAGTGGTAAATCTACTTTATTAAAAATTATCACTGGTGTTTTATCTCAAACTGAAGGTGATGTTATTGTTAATGGTAAGGTTAGTGCATTGCTTGAATTAGGTGCTGGTTTTAATATGGATTATACAGGTATTGAAAACATAGAAATGAACTGTATGGTTTATGGTTATTCAAAAGAAGAAACTAAAAATTTAATACCAAAAATTTGCGAGTTTGCTGATATTGGAGATTTTGTTAAGCAACCTGTAAAATCTTATTCTTCAGGTATGTTTGCAAGACTTGCGTTTGCTGTTGCAATTAATATTGAACCTGAAATATTAATAGTTGATGAAGCATTATCTGTTGGAGATATTTTCTTCCAAGCAAAATGTTATAAAAAATTTGAAGAATTTAAAGCTTTAGGAAAGACAATTTTATTTGTAACTCATGATATGACTTCAGTTTTAAAATATTGTGATAGAGTTATGTTAATTAATAAAGGAGAATTTATAGAAATAGGTGCTCCTAATAAGGTTGTTAATACATTTAAAAAGATATTAGCTGATTCATATAATCCTAAAGAAAAAGAATCATCTAATGAAGAAATAAAAAAGGTAGAAATTGAAAATTGGAAAGATAAATTAGTTTTAAATCCTACACCTAATATTTATGGTAATGGAAAAGTAGAGATAGTAGATTTTGGACTTTTTGATGAAGATGGAAATATAACTAATAACTTTAATAAATTTTCTAAAGTTACTTTAAAAGAAAAGGCTATTTTTAAAGAAGATGTAAAAGACCCTATTTTTACATTTAAATTAAAAAATAGAAAAGGCCAAGAAATAGAAGGATCTAATACTTGGTATGAAAATATAGATTTGGGAGAAATAAAAAAAGGAACAACAATTACAGTTACTTTTAAATTTGATTTACCACTTGCAGCAGATCAATATTTATTAGATATTAGTGTTACAAGATTTGAAAAAGATAATTTAGAAATAATGTGTAGAAATTATGAAATAACAACTATCGATGTTATTTCTGAAAAACAAAATGTAGGATTTGTTGATCCAAATTGTAAAGTTGAAATTGTAAAGGAGTAATATAATGGCTAATTTAATTTATGATTACTATTTTAATAAAAATGAATTAGAAAATAGCGATTTTGAAAATAAAATATTAAAAGCATTAAAAAATCCTTTAGATTTAGATAGTTTGCTAAAAAATGATAAAGATTATGAATTACAATTTCACTTTAATCCTCAAAGACAAAATATTTTAAATGTTTGTGATATTAAAAAAGAAGATAAATGCTTAGAAATAGGAGCATCATATGGTGCTATTTCTGAAGCTATTTTAAAGTATACAGAACATTTAGATTCAATTGAAGAATCAAAAAATAAATCAATTATTAATGAAATTAGAAATAATAAGCATGAAGATTTTAATATCTATGTTGGTAAATTAAATGATATTAAATTAGAAAAAAAATATGATAAGATTTTTATCGTTGGATTATTAGAAAATGCGAAATTATATTTTCCTAATTCTTTAAATCCTTATTTAGATTTATTATTAAAAATAAAATCATATTTAAATGAAAAGGGAAAAATATTTATTGCATTAAATAATAAATATGGATTTAAATATTTTTCAGGCTCTAAGGATGATAATTCAAATACATATTTTAAAAATATTGAAGGAAATAATGAAACAAAATTATTCTCATATAATGAAATAAAAGAATTATTAAATAAAGCATCATTAACAAAACAATATTTTTATTATCCACTTCCTGATTTTAAATTTCCTGTTGAAATTTATTCAGAAGATTATTTACCTAAAAATGATAAAATTAATTATTTAGGTCATTCATATGATACTGAAAGATATGTATTTTTTGATGAATCAAAGGCTTTACTTGAAGCATCTAAAAATGATGATTTCAAAACATTTACAAATTCTTTTTTAATCGAGGTGAGTGAATAATGAAAATTATATATTCAAAAGCAACCTTTGGTAGAAAAAAAGAATTTCAAATTGAAACAAAGATATTAACTGATAAAAATAAAAAGTATGTTTTAAAAAGAGGCTTATTTGATAATAAGCATATTGAAAATATTATAAATAATTCAAAGCTTTTAAAAAATATCTATAATGAATCAATTGATATACCTGAAAAATATGATGATGGAATAATAGTTCCATTCATTGAAGGTAATTCATTATTAGATATTTTTAAGGAAAATAAAAATGATGCAATAAATAAATATTTAAATATTTTAGATAATAAAGATAATTTATGTCAATTTATTGCGACAAATGATTTTAAAAATATATTTGGTGATTTTAATAAAGAATGTATTTCATTAAAATTAGCAAATATAGATTTAACATTAAGTAATATTTTAATTAGTGAAAATAATACTAAATTTATTGATTTAGAGTGGGTTTATAATTTTCCTATTCCAGTAGATTTCATTAAATATAGATGTATTCTAGATATTTTAAATAATATAAATGAGAATATAGATGATTTATTTAAATTATTCAAAATTGAATTATCTAAAGATGAATTAGATAAAATGGAAAAATCATTTGAAAAATATGTATTATCAAATGATTATAGCTTAGAATTTAAAAAAGAAAATTATATTTTTAGTGCTTTAGAAGATTCTAGTAATGAAATAAAACGATTAAATGAAGAAAATTTAAAGAAAAATGAAGATTATATAAAACTAGAAAACGAAACAACTGCTATAAAAACTGATTATAATAATAAAATATATGAAATTTCTGTTTATAAGAATGAAATTGAAAAGCTTAAAGCAGATATAAATGATAAAAATTCATCTTTAAATATTGTTTCTAATGAATTAAATCATATAAAGAATTCACATACATATAAGTTTTGGATTCCATATTTTAAAATTAGAGATTTCTTTTTACCTAAAAATTCAAAAAGAAGATTATTTGTTAAATTATTATTTAGTGGAATAAGACATCCTATATGGTTTATTAAGCATTTAACACCTACTAATATTAAAAAATTTGGTAAATATTATAATTCTGAAGGCGCAGATAGAGTTTATGAAAGAATTAATGTTTATAAAGCTAATGCAGCTGAAATGAATATTGAAACTAAATTAGATTTATATGATATGAAGGATAGAAAAGCTTATAATGATTTAGCTTTACCTAAACCATCTAAATATCCTTTAGTATCTATTATTATTCCTGTTTATAATCAATATTCATACACTTATGGTTGTTTAGAATCTATTATAAATAATACCAAAGGAATTGATTATGAAGTTATAATTGCTGATGATTGTTCAACAGATGAAACTAAAGATATTAAGTTTCATGTTGCAAATATCATAGTTGCAAGAAATAAGAAAAATACAAGATTCTTACTTAATTGTAACAATGCTGCAAAATATGCAAGAGGAAAATATTTATTCTTTTTAAATAATGATACAAATGTACAGCCTAATTATCTAACTTCATTATTAGAAACAATTGAATCAAATCCAAAAATCGGAATGGTTGGTTCAAAGCTTGTATATCCTAATGGACAATTGCAAGAAGCCGGTGGAATTTTATGGAAGGATGGATCTGCTTGGAATTTTGGAAATAAAAGTAATCCTGAAAGTTCAAAATATAATTATAGAAAACCTGTGGATTATATATCAGGTGCTGCCATAATGATTTCAAAGGAGCTTTGGGATAAAATTGGTGGATTTGATAAAACTTTCTGTCCAGCTTATTGTGAAGATTCTGATTTAGCATTTACAGTAAGAAAATTAGGTTATGATGTTATTTATGATCCATTTTCTGTTGTTGTTCATTATGAAGGTATATCAAATGGTACAGATGTAAAACAAGGTGTTAAAAAATATCAGGTTGAAAATTCTTTAAAGTTTTATAATAAATGGAAGGATGTTCTTGATAAGCATTTTCCTAATGCCGAAAATGTATTTATTGCAAGAGACAGATCATATAATAAGAAAACAATATTAATGATTGATCATTATGTTCCTATGTTTGATAAGGATGCGGGTTCTAGAACTGTATATATGTATCTAGAATTATTCGTAAAAATGGGATTTAATGTTAAATTCATTGGTGAGAATTTCTATCGTCATGAGCCTTATACATCTGTTTTACAAAAAATGGGTGTAGAAGTATTATATGGTTCTTATTATGCTCAAAATTATCAAGAATGGTTAAGATTAAATGGAAAATATATTGATTATGTTTTCTTTAATAGACCACATATTACAACAAAATTTATTGATGTTGTAAAAGCTAATACACCTAATGCTAAGTATATGTATTATGGACATGATCTTCATTATGTTAGAGTAGCAAGAGAAGCTGAATTAAAGGATAATAATTCTAAGATGTTAGAAGAGTCTAATAATTGGAAAAAGATGGAATATGATATTTTTAATAAGGTAGATATGATATTTTATCCATCAATTACTGAAAAGCATGAAATTGCTAAAATTGATAATAATTTAGATGTTAGAGTATTACAACCATATGCATATAGTGATATTGAAGATATTACATATGATTATGATAAGCGTGATGGATTACTTTTTGTTGGTGGATTTAGACATGGACCAAATTATGATGGTATTAAATGGTTTTTAGAAAATGTTTATCCAAATATAGTAAAAAAATACCCTAATATTGTAATTCATATTGCTGGAAGCTATCCTCCTGAAGAATTAGTTAAAATGGGAAATAAAAATATAATAATTGAAGGATTTGTAACAGATGAAATCCTAAAAGAATTATATAATAATGCAAGACTTGTAGTTGTTCCTTTAAGATATGGTGCTGGTATTAAAGGTAAAGTAATAGAGGCAATGAAAATGGGAACACCTGTCATAACTACAACCTGTGGTGCTGAAGGTATTGATACTGATGCAATATGTGTTGATGATACTTTAGAAAAAACAATTGATTTATATCAAGATAAAGAATGGCTTCAAGCTCATTCAAAAATGGGTATTCAATATATAAAAAATGAATATTCAATGGAATCAGCTTTAAAGAAGCTTGAAAATGATATAATAGATTTAGAAAAAAAAGGAGACAAATAATATGTCAAAATTTTTAATAACTGGTGGTGCTGGTTTTATAGGTGGTAATTTCTGTCATTATATGGTTAATACATATCCAAATGATGAATTTGTATGTATTGATGCATTAACATATGCAGGAAATTTAGAAACTCTAGAACCAATTATGAATAAACCTAATTTTAAGTTTGTTCATGAAAATATTTGTAATAGAGAAGCTGTATTTAAATTATTTGAAGAAGAGAAATTTGATTATGTAGTAAATTTTGCTGCAGAATCACATGTAGATAGAAGTATTGAAAATCCTGGTATTTTCTTACAAACAAATATTATAGGTACACAAACATTAATGGATGCTTGTAGATGCTATGGTATCAAAAGATACCATCAAGTATCTACTGATGAAGTATATGGTGATTTACCTTTAGATAGAAAAGATTTATTCTTTACTGAAGAAACACCAATTCATACTTCATCACCTTATAGTGCTTCTAAAGCATCTGCTGATTTACTTGTTATGGCATATCATAGAACATTTGGACTTCCTGTAACAATTTCAAGATGTTCAAATAACTATGGTCCATATCATTTTCCTGAAAAGTTAATTCCTTTAATTATAAAGAAAGCATTAGCAGATGAACCACTTCCAATTTATGGTAAGGGTGAAAATGTTAGAGACTGGTTACATGTATATGATCA
>JAEEGL012989343.1_pt1 | contig 15693 bp, 4 predicted proteins | sample 9134231 | NCBI WGS metagenome assembly JAEEGL01 (sample SAMN16246548, study PRJNA631951) | gut metagenome | biome: gut microbiome; feature: rumen; material: fiber-attached | host: Bos | place: Iran: Karaj | collected 2018-10
CCATTCGCAATGAACATATCGCACAGGCTGAAAAATACTTGGCGGAACTGGAGCCGCTCTCGCGGGAAAAACATACCGAAATGAAAGGCAAGATCGAGAGGGCGAAAAGCGATCTGGCCGTAAAGGAGCATTTGAAGAAGGTGAAGGATGCCGCGGACAACGGTCGCTGGCAGGAGGCTTTGGACGAGGCGAACGCCGTGCTGAAAATCAATCCGAACCATTTTGAGGCGAAAGAACTCAAGCGAAGGGCAGAAGACAACCTGCATCCCGTTGTAAGCTTCGAGGCGAAAGCCGACGGAAGAGTGGTCAACGCCATGTACCATGTGGATGGCGGTACTCGCGCATATTGGACACAGCGTGACAAGTTTGACTGTGAGAAGGGCCGGACATACCGTCTTTCCTTTTCCTATGAGAACAATGGTGAAAAATGGGAGGAAAGCCGCGAGGTGACACCGACGAATAATGGTCCTGTTACCATTGGGATAGAACTGAAGAAAAAGCCGTCGTTCAACGGGACGGTGATGCTGCCCGGTGGCGTTGAACTAAAACTGGTAAAGTGTCCTGCCGGTAGTTTTATGATGGGGAGCCCGGAGGGGGAATTGGGACGAGAAGATCAAGAAAAACAACACCGTGTGACGATATCGAAGGACTTTTGGCTCGGGCAATATGAAGTGACACAGAAACAATGGAACGCTGTCGGAACGAATAGGGGAAAGAACAACCTTTTCCATGGCGACCAGCTTCCCGTGGAGAATGTATCATGGAACGAGGCGAAGGCATTCTGCGACGACTTGAATCGACGTTGCAAATTGCCTGAAGGTTATCGCTTCGACCTTCCAACAGAGGCGCAATGGGAATACGCCTGCCGGGCTGGCACAAAAACGGCCTTGAACAATGGAAAAAATATTACGGATGAGAAATACAATTGTGAAAACCTAAGGGAGGTGGCATGGTATGACTATCATCATGATGAAAATACCACTCATCCAGTCGGGCAGAAACAAAAGAACAAATGGGGTCTTTACGACATGCATGGCAACGTGTGGGAATGGTGTCGAGACTGGTATGATGATTATCCCGAAAGAGCTGTGACAGATCCTAAAGGCCCGGCGGGTGGCTTCGGTCACGTGTTCCGCGGTGGCGCGTGGTGCCATGAAGCTCAGGTCTGTCGCTCGTCGTGCCGCTTCAGCGGCGAACCGTCGTTTCGCAACAACGACCTCGGCTTCCGCGTTGCGTTGGTCCCAGATCAAAGATGACATCCGTCTTCCTTGAGCTTGCGGAGCAGAAGCCGCTTCCGCCTGTCATCCGGCAGGGCGGAAAGCGGCGGAAAGGATGCCGCCGTCAGGCGGCTGATGATGTTGACAAAATTGGTGACATTGGTGTTGAGATAACACAATAGAGAAGGACAAAAGATTAGTGCCATAAAAAAGAATGCCACACAAGCAAGAGATTGCATATTAGGTTATAACACAATGGACGTGACGCAGAAAAATCCAAATAACGGTCCAAACGGACGCGAGACCATGCCGAATGGCGATGGTAGGATTGATCCATTTGTGTCAAATGACGTCTTAAATGGGCATACGTCTGAAAATGATGGTGAGGAACAGGTGATATCTCTGCCTATTCAAGCCTCCCATTATTGGCAAGCTGGCGATAAGATTTTGGATCGTTATGTCGTTTGGAGTATACTTGGACAGGGGGGCATGGGGGTGGTCTATCGCTGTTTGGACACGTTTGATCAATTTGGGCGAACGGAGGTGGCGGTGAAAAGCTTGCCGCCAGAAGTTTCACATAATCCAGCGGAAATGGACGGTATGTGGAAGAACTATGGGCTTGTATCGCGTCTTGTCCATCAGAACATCGCGGCCTACAAGACGCTGGAGATGGATGCGAAGACGGGCGACTACTATCTTGTCATGGAATATGTGGAGGGGGAGAGTATGCGCAGTTGGATGGGCAAGCGCATAGGGAAGAAAGGCGGAATGTCATTGCAGATAGCAAGGCCTGTTTTGCAACAGATTGCACTTGCGTTAGATGCGGCACATGAGCAGAATATTATCCATCGTGATGTCAAACCGGACAATGTGATGATCAAGCTGGACGGGAGGACGGTTAAAGTGCTGGACTTCGGGCTGGCCGCGCAAATTCGTTCCAGCATGTCGCGTGCCTCGAAAGAGGATGAGTATCTCCATGCAGGCACGAATTTGTATAAGGCTCCGGAGCAGTGGCGCGGCCAAACGCAGGGGGCTGCGACAGATCAGTATGCATTGGCTGTGACGGCTTACGAGATGCTGTCCGGTCATGTGCCTTTCTACGATGACAATGTGGATGTTCTAAAGAAAGCTGTGCTTGAGGAGACACCAGCCAAGATTCAAGGGATTCCTCCGTATGCAAATAATGCATTATTGGCTGGACTCTCCAAAGAGCCAGCAAATCGATATGCGACATGTGTAGATTTCGTACGGGCACTTAGTGGTGAGAATGTATCGCCTGGCGTCGGTTTCGTGGAGACTTTCAACGAAGATGATTTCTATCTGCTTTGCGCAAGGGTTAATCGATACAGAGAGGCCTATGCTCAGAAGGACTGGGATCGAGGACAGACGTTTGGAAAACATTTGGAAGCATTTGCAGATGATTATGGCGCGGCATCGGAGGCTCGTAAAGATCAACAATTGCAGAAAGCAAATGACTTTCTAAAGAAAGCCGAGGCTGAATGGAAATGGCTGGAATGCAATCTTCCGTTACGGCAGAAAGCGGCTGAAAGCCGCACCATAGCACAGAAGATGCAAAAACTGTCAGAGGACAAGCAGGCCCCAATCTACTCCAAGGACGGATGGCAAGAGGCATTGCACAGTTTGGAGACTGCGACAAAGTATTACGAGGCTGGTGAGTTCGAGGTAGCCGCTGAAGCATTCAAAACATGTGCCACCATGTTCGAGACGGTTGCCAAAGATGCGTTGTCGGAGCATATTCGTCGATTGGAACAAACAATAGCAGAAGCACTTGAACAGAAGAAATTTAAAGAATGCGAAGTGCGTATCCGTGAATTGTCCATGCTGGATACGGCTCGAGGCGGGGAACTTCTAGAGACGATAAAAATTGCAAAGGCTGAATACATTAAGCAATTGAAATCAACGATTCCAGAAACAATAGATATCGGACAGTTGCCTGCGATCTATAATACCGTCATGGCTTTAAAAGCGGTTGATGAGGCAGAAGGTCTTCAATGGGAGAATACTGTCAATAATGCCAAAAATGACTATGTTCATGAAAGGGAACAGATTGTGTTTGAATCCATTGAACATGGACGCCTAAAGGAAGCGGTGATGACTATTCGTGAGATAGGCATTGTTGATGCTGAGAAGGCATCCAAATTGGATAAGCGCGTACAAAATGAAAAAGCAAGGCTCGTCCAGCAGTTCGAAGATGCCATAGCTGCGGATTTACAAAACGGACGATTTGAATTAGCACATGACAAAGTACAGGAACTAGTTGCCATTGATGATGCAGAAGCGAAGAAATGGGATGGTATCATTCATGTCCGTGAACTGGAACAGATAATTACAGATGCTGTCGCCAAAAATCATTTTGAGGAAGCTGATGGCGTAGTGATTGAGCTTTCCAAATTAGATAAAGCGGCTAGTCAACAGAAAAAGGCCGATGTTGAAACTGCAAAGAAGGAAAGGGCCAAATATTTGGAGGAATTCATAGTCGAGGAAGTGGAGCATTGGCATTTCAAGTCAGCTCGTGAACGGTTGCGAGAATTGCTGGTCATTGATGAATTGGAAGCAAAACGTTATGAAGAAATCATCAGGATTGGCGAACTTGAGCAAGTCATCTCCGATGCCATTGCAAACTATCGCTTTGAAATGGCTGACAAGGAGATACAGGAACTTGCTACATTGAATGCAGATAAGGCGCATGAAAAAGCCGCTACAGTGAAAACGGCTAAGGAGACGCGTGTAAGCGAACTGGTGCATTCAATTTATTCAGAGACTGAAAAGAGACATTATGCTGCTGCCTTTGAATTGCAGGGGGAATTGGCCACTCTTGATCCGACGGAGGCAAGAGAATGGAAAGACATCATCCATGTCCATGAATTGGTTGACACGATTACAAAAGCCATTGGGCGGAATGATTTTGACGAAGCCGAAAAAACAGTTCAGGAGCTTGTCCCGTTGGATTCAGACAAGGCGCGTGAGCAGGCTGCTGTTGTGGAAGTCGCGAAGCAAGAGCGTATGGAGAAATTGGAGTGGCTTGTACGTGAGGCCTTGAAAGAAAAGCATTTTAATGATTTGAACAGTAGTATCAATGAGATGTCACTGTTGGACAAGGGGAAGGCGGATGATTTAATTCATGCGGTTGAAAATGCCAAGTCTTTCGCCATCAGCCAGTTGGAATCGGCCATAGAGGAATCTCTGAAGAAAGAGGATTGGGCCGCCGCGTATGCCGTGGCGCGTGAACTATCCACTGTAGATGCGGAAAAAGGGAAAGCGAAGGAAATGGCGATCCGTGAACTGGAGGTGGAGACAAAACGGGTTAATACTGTTCGTGAATTGGAGATAACGATTTCCGGAAGTCTTGCGAAACAGAATTTTGTTGAGGCCGAGAAGGGTTTAGCTGATTTGCTTAAATTAGATATGGAAAAAGCTCAGCCTTTGGGGGAGAGTATCCGGACAAAGAAGGCTGAACGTGTTAAGGAACTATCGGAGTCAATTTATAGAAGCTTGGAAGAAGGGAATTTCCTGCTGGTGTCCAATCAGGAGTTGCATGAGCTGGATGAACTGGATACATCTGAAGCGGAAAAAGTTAGAACAGCCATTGAATCCAAAAAGTCGGTTTTCATCAATTATTTGGTGCAGACGGTCGAAGATGCCATTTCGGAAAAGCGATTTGATGATGCAGAGAAGACTGCTGGGGAATTGGAAACTATTGATTCATTGAAATTCGCAGAGTGCATGAAGAACGTCAAGGATGCAAAAGACTATTACATCCGGCAGTTAGAAAGTAAGATATCTGATTGTTTAGAGCAAGATCGTTTCGAAGATGCCAATGAGTTTTTAGGGAAGCTTACTGCTATCGGGACTTCCCAAGCCAAAACTTGGGAAGATAAAATACAGGTTAGCAAATTGGAGTTTGCATTCCAGAATGCACTTGATGAGAAGCGTTTTGAAGACGCTAATGAAAATGTCCAAACATTAAATAAACGTGATCCTCAGAAGGCGGAGATACTGAAGAAAACACTAGATATCGCAGTATCTGAGCATGCTAGGCAATTAAAACAAAGAATCAATGAAGCTAGTGGAAACGAGAACTTTAATGTTGCATTGGATCTTGTTCGTGAGTTGTCACTGATTAATACGGCTGAAGGACAAGAGTTTGAAGCCAAAGTAAAAAGCAGTCTGACCAACCATGTACACAAGAAGGAGAAAGCCTTCAACCATGCTCTGAAAAAGAAAGATTATACAGAAGCCCAAAAGATTATAGACATAATGGAGGCAATTGATTTAGAAAAGGCACAAAAATGGAATGAAGAGATTAAAAAGAAACAGAATGAGCCATCTGTTTCTTATAAATATATTTGCTTGAAATGCTTATTTGTGTGCTTGTTTGTTTGTTTAGGAGTACTGTCTTTATTTTATATTTTTGATCGAAAAGAAATAGATGATATTCTGATAAATTTTTATAGAATTTATTATAATAGCGGGAAGAGTGTGGAGGTGATGAAAGAGGAGGCTAAGGAGAGACGCAAGGTTTGGGAGATGGAGGCAAAAGTTATTCAGAAAGCAAAAGCGGAAAAGATGTTTGATGTTACCTCAAATATGGTGAAAATCAAAGCGGGAAGCTTCATGATGGGGAGCCCAACTAATGAAGAAGGAAGAAATGAAGATGAAATTTATCATGAAGTAAACCTAACGCAAGATTTCTGGCTGGGAAAGTGTGAAGTAACTCAAATTCAGTATGCTACGATTATGGGAAAGAATCCTTCTTCTTACAGGGGAGGAGGTAATTTCCCCGTAACGAATGTTTCTTGGTATGATGCGATGATATTCTGCAAAAAGCTGACGGAACGTGAAAAAGCCAAAGGCATTCTTCCTGCTGGATACGAATATTCGCTCCCTACGGAAGCTCAGTGGGAATATGCTTGTCGTGCAGGAACAAAGACAGCATGGAATTGTGGTGATAAGCTTATTAATGCAAATTTTGGCAGAAAGGGATGGACGGAAGCAGGGGTATTCAGACCGAATGCTTGGGGATTGCATGACATGCATGGAAGTGTACAGGAATGGTGCCGTGATTATTATGGTAGTTATTCTGAAGGATATGTGGTGGATCCAATGGTGGTGACAAGTGGTTTCTGTCGTGTGGTACGTGGCGGAGGAAATGATAGTAGTGCCTTGCATTGCCGTTCGGCTGCTCGAAGTGGCTTGAATCCGAATTCTTGTTGCCAAAATACAGGTTTCCGCATTGCTCTTGTTCCAGTTCAATGATGACATCTGTCTTCCTTGAATTGCGGAGCAAAAGAATGATTATGAAGTAGAAAACAACAGATGATAAGACAATGGATGTGACGCAGAAAAATCCAAATAACAGTCCAAACGGACGCGAGACCATGCCGAATATCAATGGTAGGGAGGACAATCTGAACAATGGTCGTGCTGGTAGCACAGACTTCATGCCGACCGAGAAAGGAAAGATTGATCTGTTCGCGTCAAACATTGGCATGAATCGCTATTGGAAGACTGGTGAAAAGATTCTAGGTCTTTATGAGGTCATTGAACTGTTAGGAGAAGGCGGCATGGGGGTAGTCTATCGTTGCCATGACAAGACAGGTAACGGTAATGTGGCGGTCAAGGGCTTGCCTCCAGAAGTTTCTCATAATACATCGGAAATGAGAGAAGTTAAGGCAAACTATGAACTGGTCTCGACGTTTTTTCATCAGAATATCGCAAACTATAAGACACTGGAAGTGGATGAGAAAGGCGACTACTATCTGGTTATGGAATATGTGGAAGGGGAGGATTTGCGAGAATGGATGAGACGTATGCGCAGAGAAAAGAAAATAACACTGGAGATAGTACTTCCTATTCTGCAACAGATTGCAGAGGCTTTGGACGAAGCACACAGGCATGATATCATTCATCGCGATCTAAAGCCAGATAATGTAAAAATCAAGGTGGATGGAACTGTGAAAGTGCTTGATTTCGGGCTTGCTGCGCAGATACGCACAAGCTATGCACATGTGTCCAAGAGCATCGCGCAAGCAGGGACGAACTTGTACAAATCTCCCGAACAATGGCGTGGTAGCACGAGGCAAGGTGTAGCGACGGATCAGTACTCACTTGCGGTGATGGCCTACGAATTGCTGTCTGGCCATGTTCCGTTCGAAAGTGACGACACGATCATGCTTATGCAAATCGTTTTGACGCAGAAGCCAGAATGGATTGAAGGATTGCCCAAGAATGTAAATGAAACGTTGCAGAAGGGGCTTGCTAAAGAGGCCTCTGAACGATATGCAAGCTGTGTTGATTTTGTGCGAGCACTTGGCGGTGAGATAATTGAACGAAAGATTGAGAATGTCTTTGATGAAAACAAGCTCTATGCCCTCTGGGGACAGATTGAAGAGTATTCCAGAACATATGAAAAGACAGAATGGGATCGCGGTCAGACATTCGGCTCTCATTTGGAATCGTTTATGAATGCATGGCGTTCGGCAACGGCGGCAAGCAAGTTTGGAAAGTTGGAGAAAGCATATGATTTTCTTCTTATGGCAAATGAGGAATGGCAGTGGCTCCAACGCAATACGTTATTGAGAGATAAGGCAAGCCAGAAGCGGAAGTTAGCATTGTCATCAAGGCATAAGGCTGAAACTGAAGAAGCTAAACAGTATGCCCAGAAGGATTTTCAAGAGGCTGTACGACTGTTGGAAGAAACGACAATGTTTTTCGAAAGTGGTCGTTTTGAAGATGCGCGTAAAGGGTTTGAGGACGCGGAGCGGTTATTTACGTCGGCCGGAAAATCTTCTTTGAAAATAAAGCGTATCAATGAGTTAAACCAGAAAATTACAGAAGCTGTAAAAGCAGAACATCTCAGTGATGCCCGTAGTGCGCACCAAGAACTTCGTCAAATAGATGTAGAAATGGCGGATGCATGGGTGCCTGATATTGTAGAGCTAGATAAAAAAATTACGGCAAGTGTCCTAGCAAGAAAAGAAGAATGCATTAGGCTATTGGAACAACGTATATCAGGTAAAAGATTCGCCGCTTCACGTAAATTGGTTGGTGAACTGAAACAGCTAGATGAGAGTCTTGGGGAACAATATGAAATAAAAATCGAACTGGGAGAGAAGGAACTCATAACCAATGGTGTGCTTCTTTCATTCAAGGGAATGAACATGAGACTGAAGAGAGTAGAGCCAGGGAGTTTCAAAAACAAAGATTTGAACAAAAAAATTTTTATAAAACGAGGTTATTGGATAGGTGAGACAGTTGTGACGCAAGAGCAGTTCATGACGGTAATGGAAGAGAATCCATCAAAAGATTCCAAAGGCGGAACTTATCCAGTTGAAAGTGTGTCATGGGAAGATGCCGAGAGGTATTGCAAGACATTAGAGCGTCTTTGTAAAGACCAACTGCCTCCGGGGTATCGGTTGGATTTGCCTACAGAGGCGCAATGGGAGCATGCCGCACATGGCGGTAATCAATCCAAAGGATATGAGTATAGTGGAAGTAACAGATTGGATGATGTAGGATGGTATTCTGATAATTCAAATCGAAAGCATTGGATTATTCCCATGGACTTCGGACTCCATCCAGTTGGTATGAAGAAGCCAAATGAGCTTGGTCTATACGACATGAGTGGGAATGTATGGGAGTGGTGCAGAGACTGTTACGATGAAGAGTGGAAGTATGATCCTGAAACGCTTGTCGGCATGAAAGAAAGATCATGCCGTGTGGTTCGTGGTGGTGGTTGGTGCAACAGTCCGTTATGTTGTCGTGTATCACATCGTAGGAGCTTGTCACCGACTGGTAGAGATAACAATCTTGGCTTTCGCATAGCTATTGTTCCAATTCAATAAAGACATCTGTCTTTTTTGTGCTTGGAAATTGACGAATAATTATAATTGATAATCTAGACGATAAGACAATGGATGTGACACAGAAAAATCCCAACAATAGTTCAACCAGACGCGAGACCATGCCGAACGTCAATAGCTCGTCGGTCAATCCAAACACAGGGCGTGATGACCGTGAAGTCTCCATGCCGAACGGCAATGGAAAGATTGACAATCCGTTCGCGTCAGACAACGGTTTGAACCGTTATTGGAAAACAGGCGATAGGATTTTGGGACGCTATGAGGTGGTGGAGCTTCTGGGGCAGGGGGGAATGGGAGTGGTCTATCGTTGCAAAGACTTGTTTGGCCTGGTGGATGTGGCTGTGAAGGCACTGCCGCCAGAGGTTTCTCACAATCCTGCCGAAATGGAGGATGTACGGGATAACTATGCTATTGTTACGAGAATCGCCCATCAGAATATTGCGAACTACAAGACGTTGGAAATGGATAATGCCACGGGCGATTACTATTTGGTCATGGAGTATGTTGAAGGCGACTCTCTCCGTCAATGGATGAGGCAGATGCGACGTGAGAGGCGGTTGACTTTGGAGACTGCGTTGCCTGTCCTTCGGCAGATTGCAGAGGCCTTGGACGCAGCTCATCGACAAGGCATTATCCATCGCGATCTCAAGCCTGACAACGTGAAAATCAAGGTGGACGGCACCGTGAAGGTGCTGGATTTCGGTCTTGCTGCACAGATACGTTCAAGCATGGCTCGTCTTTCTAATGAGAGCATCGCACGTGCTGGTACAAATCTGTACAAATCCCCTGAACAATGGCTTGCCAGTACACAGCAGGGGGAGGCGGCTGATCAGTATTCATTGGCTGTGACTGCTTACGAGATGTTGTCAGGCCATGTGCCGTTCGAGAGTGATGATAAGGATTTGCTACAGCGTGCTGTATTGTGGGATCTCCCAAAACAGATTGAGAAACTTCCTCGCAAGGCGAACGCCGTGATGGCGAAAGCTCTGTCTAAGAGACCTGAAGACCGATATCGGAATTGCATGGAGTTCATTGGCGCGTTAGAGAAAACGATTCCAATGTATTTAGGTGTTCATCTCCGATCTAAAGAAATAACATGTCAGGGCAGTATCATGCGAACCTTGACTTTATCATTTGCCATTGCAGTTATAGCATTGGCATACTTATATGGTATTTCTCAACTATTGTGGTTTTTTAGACGATATTTGTTTTTGATTTTCCCTTGTGAATTTTTATATATGTTTATGCATGCCATATTGGTAATTATAACTGATATTATAATTATGTATATTGGATTAAAACAATGGAAGAGACTAGAAAATCCAACATTAATAACTACTGTGCTTGTAACAATTTTTTGCATCCCATTTTATTTTTGGCCGATATTTACAGAACACAATATCGATTCAGAAAAAGAGCCTATAATTTTTTATTCCGTATTGTTCCTTATAATTACTTCCATTATGGGATTTTTAATAAGACGAAAGAACAGGAGTACCACTACTATATTATTGTTTGCTATCATATTTGCATTAACAAGTATTGTTTTTTTTGCAATTTTTGATTTTACTTATTTAAATAGCTTCGATGGAAGGAGTTATGAGGCACGGATTATATGGAATCGAGATATTATGGGGGTGCCAAGAAATATGTTCTTTTTGATTGTTTATGGAATATCCATTGCCATTGTAAGTGTAGTTTCTACCAGAAAAAACATGAGTGGTTTTATGTGTGACAAGTATTTTGAGTTGTTTTTTTTATGCTGGCGTTTTAGGAGATTTTTTTATGGGATTGTCGGGAGTATCATTTTTCTCATGATTGCTGTACATCTGACAACATATCGAGGCGGGATACCAGAATTGGTAAAGGTAAAAGCAGGAAATTTTGATATGGGTACACCTGAGGAGATAAAGAAAAAGAATGAAAATAATAGTGGTAGCTACTTTACAGATAATTTATATGAAAATATACATGCAACAGAAGACCAAATACAACACCATGTGATGTTAACAAGAGATTATTGGATTGGGAGATATGAAGTTACTCAAGCTCAATACAAAAAGGTGATGCATAAGAATCCATCTCATTTTTGGTGGAAAATAAGGGGCGACTATCCTGTTGAGAATGTTTCATGGGATGATGCGATGGAGTATTGTGACACATTGACTAAAATGGAGCGCGTCGCAGGGCATCTTCCTGATGGATATAAATACTCTCTTCCGACAGAGGCGCAATGGGAGTATGCCGCGCGAGGAGGGGATAAAAGCAATGTTTATCAGGAATATAGTGGTGGAAATAATATTGAAACACTTGGTTGGTATGTTGGTAATTCAAGAAATACGACACATCCTGTTGGTTTTAAGGATTCAAATGATCTTGGACTCTATGACATGAATGGCAATGTGCTTGAGTGGTGTCGTGATACATATGAGGACGGTCCATATGCTAAGGATCCTGAATTTCTGTCTGGTCAACAATACTCAAAATATACGAATGGTTATCTTCATGGTGGCTCATGGGGGGATGCCGCAAGACATTGTCGTTCAGCGAGTCGTTTTTCGGGGGATAGATGGGCTCACCGTCGTAATGTCGGCTTCCGTGTCGCTCTTGTCCCAGTTCAATGATGACATCCGTCTTCCTTGAGCTTGCGGTGCGAAAGCGGCGAATTGGAAAATATGAGATACATTAAAGAAAAACACGTATAGAGGCAGTGGTGGTTACAGATGTAGATTGTGGAGAGATGGAAAAGCAAGAGATTGCAGAATAGACGACAAGACAATGGATGTGACACAGAAAAATCCTAACAACGGTCCAAACGGACGCAAAACCATGCCGAATGTCAATGGCACGGAAGATAATCCGAACAAAGCCCATGCCGGTAGCGAGAGCACCATGCAAAATGGCAATGGCAGGATTGATCCGTTCGCGTCAGACAACGACTCGAACCGTTACTGGAAGACGGGCGAGAAGATCCTGGGGCGCTACCAGGTGGTCGAACTGCTTGGGCAGGGCGGCATGGGAGTGGTCTATCGCTGCAAGGACTTGGTGGGCAACGTGGATGTGGCGGTGAAGGCCCTGCCGCCTCAAGTCTCCCACAATCCCGCGGAAATGGAGGACGTTCGGGACAACTACACGCTGGTCACGAAGCTGGCCCATCCAAACATCGCGAACTACAAGACGTTGGAAAAAGATGATGCCACGGGGGACTGCTATCTGGTCATGGACTATGTGGAAGGCGAATCCCTCCGCCTGTGGATGAGGAAAAAACGTCGGGAGGGCACATTATCGTTGGAGGCGGCACTTCCCATTTTGCATCAGGTGGCTGAAGCGTTGGACGCCGCGCATCGGCAGGGCGTCATCCACCGCGACGTCAAGCCGGACAACGTGAAGATCGCCGCGGACGGGACGGTGAAGGTGCTGGATTTCGGTCTGGCGGCGCAAATCCGTTCGAGCATGGCGCGTCTTTCCAACGAGACGGTCGCCCGCGCGGGGACGAACTTGTACAAGTCGCCCGAACAATGGCTTGCCAGCACGTCGCAGGGGGAGGCGGCTGACCAGTATTCTCTTGCGGTGACGGCCTACGAGCTGTTGTCGGGCCACGTGCCGTTCGAGAGCGACGACATGACGGTGTTGATGAAAGCTGTCTTGGAGCGGGCACCAGAGCCCATAGAGAGTCTTCCGTCATATGCGAACATCGCGCTGATGGCGGGGCTTGCGAAAAAGGCAGAAGACCGCTATGCATCATGTGTAGATTTCGTCCATGCTTTGGGAGGCGAGAAAGTGCGGCCTAGAGGGGGGGGGAAACATGAAAAGGAAGGAAATCGATGGATATGGCTTGGTGTTGCCGCCATTGCGTTGATTGCTTTTGTGGGAATTGTCTATGCCTTAAAAAGCAAGGAGGGAGAAGAACTATCAGTAACAAAGCATAAATCGTCAGTTGTCATTGATGACGAATATTATCATCTGAAAGGCAGTTTAAAAGAATTTTATGAAAATATATACAATAAACATAAAGATGAATGGGATCGGGGGCAGACATTTGAAGAACACATGACGGACTTTGAGAATAATTTTCAAAGCGGAATGGGAGCAATAGGGAGTGATGACCAAAAAGCATATGGCTTTTTCAAAAAAGCAGAGCAAGAAAGGAAATGGCTTGTTGCCAGCATATCAAAACGCGAGAGTGCCTTAGAAGCGAGACGGAACGCTGAATCAGCATACCGGGCGGCAGTGACTGCGGAAGCTGGTCAATACGCTTACAACGATCTGCAGAAAACAAAGAAGATTTTGGAGACTGCCATAAAAAAGTATGAAGAGGGCAAGTTCGATGATGCTCAAAAGGATTTTATTCAGACTGAAGAGATGTTCAAGGTTGCTGAGCGGAATGCAAAGGACGCACATATACGCCAGCTGGTGAATCAAATATCTGATTATATTGGCTTCAATCATGAAGATGATGCTCAGGCAGCTATCAACAAATTAAAGGAATTGGATCAGGAAAAAGCGGCGGAACAGCAAATAAAACTTAATGCCGCTTTGCAGGCTAGGGAAGAAAAACTCAGGGAAGAACGTTTAAAACAACTGGAGTCAACTCTTGTCAGTGCTATAAAAAAAGATGATTTGGAGAAAGTAAAGGAATTGATGGATGAAATCAAAAAAGTACTAAAAGACACAATGAATATTGACGAATGGCTTAACCAATCGGCAATGCATTGGGATGCCGAAGCGCAATATTGTTTTGGCGTGTGTTATGAAAAAGGCAAGGTTGTGGAGAAGGACATGTCCAAGGCCTTGGAATGGTATCGCAAGTCTGTGGAGAAAGGGTTTGCTTCTGCACAGAATAACCTTGGCATGTGCTATTTAGAGGGCAATGGTGTTGAAAGGAACGTATCCAAGGCTGTGGAATTGTTTCGCAAGTCTGCGGATAAAGGGGTTGCTGCTGCACAGAATAACCTTGGCTATTGCTATTTAAATGACGAGGGTGTTGAAAGGAACGTATCCAAGGCTGTGGAATTGTTCCGCAAGTCTGCGGAGCAGGATAATGCTACCGCGCAGTTCAACCTTGGCCATTGTTACTACTACGGCGAGGGTGTCGAGAAGGACGTAACTAAGGCTGTGGAATTGTTCCGCAAGTCTGCGGAGAAGGGGGAGGCCAGCGCGCAGAATTATCTTGGCCTGTGTTATGAAAGTGGAAAAGGAGTCGAGAAGGACGTAAGCAAGGCCGTGGAATGGTATCGCAAATCTGCGGAACAGGAGTGGCCGGCAGCGCTGTACAATCTTGGCGTGTGTTATCATGATGGCAGGGGTGTTGAAAGAAACATATCCAAGGCTGTGGAATTGTATCGCAAGTCTGCGGAGAAAGGATTTGCTGATGCACAGAATAGTCTTGGCTTGTGTTATGAGAGTGGAAAAGGAGTCGAGAAGGACGTAACCAAGGCTATGGAATGGTATAGAAAGTCAGCAGAGCAAGGAAATGTTGCCGCGCAGTTCAACCTTGGCGTGTGTTATTATTACGGCAAGGGTGTCGAGAAGGACGTAATTAAGGCTGTAGAATTGTTCCGCAAGTCTGCGGAGAAAGGGGTTGCCGGTGCGCAGAATTATCTTGGCTTGTGTTATGAAAACGGAGAGGGTGTCGAGAAGGACTTAAGCAAGGCCGTGGAATGGTACCGCAAGTCTGCTGAACAGGGGTGGCCGGTAGCGCAGTACAATCTTGGCGTGTGTTATCATGACGGTAGAGGTGTTGAAAGGAACGTATCCAAGGCTGTGGAATTGTATCGCAAGTCAGCGGAACAGGATTGTGCCGTTGCACAATACTTTCTTGGTATGTGTTATGCAGAGGGAAGTGGTGTCGAGAAGGACATGTCTATGGCCGTGGAATGGTATCGCAAGTCTGTGGAGAAAGGGTTTGCTTCTGCACAGAATAACCTTGGCATGTGCTATTTAGAGGGCAATGGTGTTGAAAGGAACGTATCAAAAGCTGTAGAATTGTTCCGCAAGTCAGCAGAGCAGGATTGTGCCGCCGCGCAGTTCAACCTTGGTTGGTGTTATGAAGAAGGAAGTGGCGTCGAGAAGGACATAAGCAAGGCTGTGGAATGGTACCGCAAGGCGGCTGCACAAGGAGATAAATATGCGGAAGAAAGATTGAAGAAAATATCGAAATAGATTGTATCTAAAGCAGTTGTCTTCCTAATAAAATGAAAGACGACAACCTACTAAGCTTAAAGCAAATGCATAATTCATAATTAATGCTAAGAGCTTAAAGCCTAAAGCTTAAAGCAAATACAATTCATAATTATATGCTGGTTAATGAATCTAAGACTCTTGATTTAAACTTTTAGCTTTCAGCTTTAGGCTTTAAGCTCTGCGAAGCAGCAAGTGCTTGTTGCTCTTTATAAAGAGCACGGGCTTGGAAGAAGCCTCTGATGATACAGATCAGTGAATAGATGGAGAAGATCAGATAGGTAAGTTGTTCGGGCTTATCGATTAACATGACGGCATGGAGGTAGATGCTAATGACGCTGCTGACGACGATCAGATACGTGTATTCGATGAAGGCGAACATCGTAAGTATGGAAATCAGAACGCCGAAGAGC
>JAEEGL014359735.1_pt1 | contig 15693 bp, 13 predicted proteins | sample 9134231 | NCBI WGS metagenome assembly JAEEGL01 (sample SAMN16246548, study PRJNA631951) | gut metagenome | biome: gut microbiome; feature: rumen; material: fiber-attached | host: Bos | place: Iran: Karaj | collected 2018-10
GCTGGCCCCGATGAACATCCTCTGTGAATTCCTTCTGCCGTTTGTCCGGACCGGCGGAGATGCGCTGGGCTGGAAAGGCCCTGCCCTGCAGGAGGAACTGAAATCAGGCGCAAAAGCGGCCGAAATCCTGGGAGGCAGGCTGGAGAAGCCGGTTTCCTGTGAAATCTCCGGAATGAATTGGGATCATCAGATCCAGCCTGTCCTGAAGATCCGGAAAACTGCCGCGGTCTATCCGCGTAAAGCCGGAACCCCTAAATCAAAACCGCTTGGCATATAAAAAAGACCCTGACGGGTCTTTTTTCATACCGGGAATCCGACTGAATAACGTGCGGATGGCGGGACTCGAACCCGCACGCCGGTGAGGGCAGGGGATTTTAAGTCCCCGGTGTCTGCCATTCCACCACATCCGCACGACTGGGAAAGTATATCACTTGCCGGAAACCGGCGTCAAGGTGCTGAAACAGACTGTATAGGGCTCATCCAGCACGTCATACAGAGGGATAAGGCGGAAATTGACAGTCTGGTTCCGGGTACGATAGGTATTCTGCTGCCATACAAAGGTGCTGTAGGTATGCGGCCTTTCAGGCAGAAGGAAGGACTCCGGGTTGGAAAGGTCACCGGCGACGGGACGGTCTTCCGCCGTCAGGCCGGCAAGAACGACAGGACCGTCTACGAGGGAAAAGATATGCGGATCGTCGAGCGGTTCACATCGAACGGCGGAAGGGAAAAATACATCTACGGTGTCTTCTTTCCAGCCACGGGTGATGACTATATATCCGTCATTCACGGCACTGTCCGGAACAGGTTCCCCGTTCACGGAGATTTCGGGATGACCGGTGCACCAGGAAGGAAGACGCAGCTTCAGGGACCAGGTATTTCCAGTATCGCTCTTCACGTCAAAGCGCAGACTCCACCGGGAAACACGGCCGCCGCCGTGTTCGTCAAACAGCACCTGGTTGTTGTAGTTTTTCATATTTACAGACTGCGTCAGCCGTACAGGGCCGGAGGAGAGCATCAGGGAGACTTCCGAAGGGATATACTGACTGACAGACACGCTTTCACCGTCTGTATACCAGATCAGTTCCGGATAAAGCGTCTGAGCCTGCACCATTGTACCGAAACAGCACCAGAAATCCCGTGTGCGGCTTCCCCAGGTCTTACGGCTTCCGGGCGACATGGGGAGGAAATAGGTCGGCATACCGGTTTCACGGTTCTGCTGGGCAAGGAAACCATTGTAGATGGCGCGTTCAATATAGTCCGCATACTGTGAATCGCCGGTCCATCTGTACAGGTATTCCGCGGTCCGCACCATGTTGTATACTGTGCAGAATTCCTGGTCGGTACCGCAGAGAAAACGGCTGTGGCTGCGATAAGGAATCCAGAATTCACCGGCATTTGAACCGGTAGTACTGAACATCCCACGTTCTGTAACGGCTGTTTTCCAGAAGGCTTCCATCCGGCGCTTCCATTTATCGTTCCCTGTGATCTCGTACAGGCGGCCGGCACCATGAGAAACAGGAATGGACGCGTTTGCATGATCATCCGTAAGGGCGTCACCGCCCTGATCAAGCCGTCCGAAAAGCGCATTACCCTCATAGGCATTCATCAGTTTCCTGTATTTTTCCTTTCCGGAAAGAGCGTAAAGGTCACCCCAGACCTCCAGCATACCGGCCTGTTCTCCGCTGAAAACCGCATCAGGATTAGAATCCTGCACACTGTCAACCCAGCGGACATACCAGTCAGCAAGGCGGTCGAGGATATTGATGGCTGTATCGATTCCAAGTTTGTCATAAACATCCTTCAGCCCCATGATCGTTTTATGCATGGTGTACTGCGGCGACCAGATATAGGTCCCCGGACGAAGCAGGGAAAAATATTTTTCAGGAATGGAGCCGACCCACTCACCTCCGTTGAGTTCCTGACAGCGGGCAAGTTCAGAAACGATCCATTCGAGTTTGGCTCTCAGCTGCGGACGGTTTTCGTTGGCACACAGGGCCGCGGCCGCGGAAAGCCAGTGACCGAGGAAATGACCGCGAAGCTGGCAGCTGGGTGCTTCCCAGCCCCAATGGAGCTTTGCAGAAGCAGGATCAGGAACAGACTGCTGTCCGGGCAGCTGGATCCCGGCTTCCAGGTAAAAATTCTGCAACAGGCAAACGGAATCAAGCTCCATCAGGTAATCTTCATTCAGTTTCATCCGGCTGCGGAAAAGGCCGGGAAGAATTTTCACATCAGATATAGCAGCGCGCTTCAGCATTGCAGCAATCTCCTTTTTTATACGGGCTTCAGGCTGTGACTATTGTAACATATCGAAAAACGGGACGGCAACAGGAAACTACTTGTACGCACCTGTAAATGATGATATGATAACCGGGATAGACTCAGATGATACAAATTTACAGAAAAGGAGCAGCCTCATGGCCCGCAGACGGATTGCAGTTCTCGTTGCAAGCATAGACCGTGAATACCAGCAGGACTTTGCGTCCGGACTGGTTTCCGCCGGCGTGCAGAACGATGTGGATATCTGCATTTTCAACAGCCAGGGCCATATGAATGTTGCAATTTCCACCAGCAGTGAAGTCGGCGAGAGTATGATTTACGACCTGCCTGACCTGGATGAGTTCGACGGGGTGATCTCCATGCCGGCCACGATGGGGAATGATATAGCGCTCCGTAAGGTGACAGATGTACTGGAACCGCTGAAGAAAACAGGGAAACCGCATGTGTCCATCGATATTCCCCAGGAAGGCGCAGTATGCATCCGGTTTAATGATGCTGTGAGCGTAAGTGAACTGACGGAGCATCTGATTCACGAACACAGCGCCCGGAGAATCGCTTTTGTCAGTGGGCCGCTGGAATCCAGTGTGTCCGCAGCACGGCTTGAAGCGTGCAGGGAAGCTTTGAGCAGGAACGGTATGGAACTGGACAACCGTCTGGTATTCGATGGGGAATGGACCCGTATCGGCGGAAGGAAAGCCGCAGAGGCCATCCTCGATGCGGGCGGAGAGCTTCCGGATGCGATCATCTGTGCAAACGACGATATGGCGCTGAGTGTTATCGAGTGTTTCAATGAACATGGTATCCGCGTGCCTAAAGATGTGGCGGTTACCGGATTTGACGCGCTTCGTGAAGCCGTGATGCGCGGCATGACAACGATCTGCCGGCCTGTTGACCGGTCTGCACGGAAGGCAGTGGAGGTGCTGTGCAGATGGATCGCCGGTGAAGTCCCTGATAATGATCATATCATTCTTCCTACCATTCCGATATACGGAGAAAGCTGCGGATGCGTCCAGAATCCGGAGCATATGAATGATAAACTCCGCGCACTTGGTACTGAACGATGGAACATGGAAAACATACTGACACGTGTCAGTATGTTTTCCGGAACGCTGGCAGGTGTCGGGGACGAGCAGGAGGCTGCTGAGAAGATCCGGGAATTTGTGGCCAGCTGGAATATAAGGGAAATGTATCTGTGTATAGACCCGGCCATTTGCCGCGATGCGGGAGAGGAACCCGGAAACAGTGCTTATCCTGAAGAAATGCTGCTGCTGTTTGGTGTCCGGAACGGGAAGGAATACAAGCCTGCGCTTTTCGACCGGCGTGATCTTGTGCCGGCACTGCAGGAAATGCGCAAGAATACGGCCTGTCTTGTTTTCTGTCCGTTATACTACAGAAACCGTAACTTCGGATATGTGGTTATGGAACATGGCAACGGAACAGGCGCAGCGCTATATTCTGTACTGATGCTGCTGAACGGCGCTCTGATCAGTCTCTTTCTTCAGACGAATATTAAAAACTATGCTTCGACAATTGCGAACATGGCCGTTCATGATATCATGACCGGCATGCTGAACCGGCGCGGTTATATGGAACAGGCGCCTGCGATGATGGAAGAGGCCAGGAGACGGCATAAGGTTTTTACGATCATCAGTTTGGACATGGATCATATGAAAAGGATTAATGATACATATGGACACCTGAAAGGAGATGAAGCGATTTCCAGAATGGGAAAAGCGCTTGAATTTCTCCCGGAATACGGTATGACGCCGGTCCATATCAGCGGTGATGAATTCCAGGCTTTCGGTATTACAGACAGTGTGGAGAAGGCGAAAGCACTGATTCCGGAGATCCGGGCCTCCATGGAACGCCAGAACAGGAAAGAACCGTGGCTCTGCGAGCTGAGCGCCAGTATTGGCGTGTATGCCGCTGTTCCGGGAATGGAGGATGGAATTGATGAGTTTATGACCCGGGCGGACCGGGAAATGTATGCAGACAAAACCCGCCGGAAACAGGGCCGGCGGGAGTGAATACAGCAGTTTTGAGAAAAGATTATTCCTGATCGAAGTCTTCCGTCATCTCAACGAGTTTGGCAAAAACCGCATCTGCGACATCATCATCCGGAACATTGTAAACATCTTCTCCGTTCTCATCCTGTTCAATCTTCAGAATAAAAACTTCCAGATTATCCTCATCACTTTCCGGATCACAGAGGGCGAGGTAGCTTTCTCCTTCATACTCCAGGGTGGCAAGATGCTCGAAAGCAGTGGTCTCGCCGTTTTCATCGACGAGTTCGATCAAATCGTCCTCTTCATTGAAGTCGGGGGTGTTTCTGAATTCGTCCATTCGGGTAGCCTCCTTACGTGTTTTCTTTCAGCCACTGTTCCAGAATAACAGAAGCTGCTACTTTGTCAACAATTCCTTTGCGGTTTTTTCTGGAAAGATTTCCTTCCAGCAGGGCATCTTCTGCTACCACGGTGGAAAGCCTCTCATCCTGGAAGAAAACAGTAAGGCCTGCTTTCTCCAGCTGAGCGCAGAGATTCCTGACTTTTTGAGCCTGGAATCCTTCGGAGCCGTCCATGTTCAGTGGAAGGCCGGAAACTACCAGGGTGGTTTCATACCGGTCACAGATTGCTTTTATTGCCCTGGTATCCGGTCCCCAGCCGACCCGGGTAATCACTTCCACAGGGGAGGAGATCGTCCGGGTGGGATCGGATACGGCAACACCGATGCGCACATCACCGATATCCAGAGCTACAATTCGTTCGTTCATATTTCAAAAAGGGCAGCCTCCGGTACAAACCGGAGGCTGCTGTCTCACATCAGTCCTGGCTGTTACGGCGCGGCGGACGGCGGAAACCGCCTTCCGTGCGGCGCGGTGCTTCGCTGTAGGTGATATCATTCCGGACCAGATTGATGCGTCCCTGTGCGTCAATCTCGTTGACCTTCACTTCCAGTTCGTCACCGATGTTCACAACATCCTCAACCTTTTCAACACGCTTGGTATCAAGCTTGGAGATGTGGATCATACCATCCTTTCCGGGAGCAAGTTCCACAAAGGCGCCGAAATTCATGATGCGGACAACTTTGCCGGTAAACACATCGCCGACTTCGATATCCTTGGCAATGCCTTCGATGATTTTACGCGCCTTGTCTGCTGCTTCCTGATCAGGAGTGGAGATGAACACACGGCCATCGTCCTCAATATCAATCTTCACGCCGGTCTCGGCAATGATCTTGTTGATCATCTTTCCGCCGGGTCCGATGACTTCGCGGATCTTCTCGGGATTGATGGTGAAGCGAATGATCTTAGGTGCGTAGGGACTCAGTTCCTCCCTGGGCTGTCCCAGCGTATCCAGCATGATTTTCAGGATGTGCAGGCGTCCTTCCAGTGCCTGGCGCAGAGCCTGCTGCAGGATCGCGCGGTTGATGCCGGCAATCTTGATGTCCATCTGCAGAGCAGTGATACCGTTCATGGAACCTGCAACTTTGAAGTCCATGTCACCCAGGAAGTCTTCCAGGCCCTGGATATCAGTCAGCACAGCCAGCTTACCGGTTTCCTTGTCTGTGATCAGCCCCATGGCCACGCCGGCAACAGGTGCAGTAATCGGTACGCCGGCATCCATCAGACTCAGTGTGGAGCCGCAGACGGAAGCCATGGAAGAAGATCCGTTGGAAGAAAGGATCTCACTTACCAGACGCAGCGCATAGGGGAATACATCCTCGTCCGGAATCACGGGCAGCAGCGCACGCTCTGCCAGCGCGCCATGGCCGATTTCGCGTCGGCCGGGACTCTTCATACGTCCGGCCTCACCGGTGGCATACGGGGGCATATTGTAATGATGGATGTAGCGCTTGAAGTCCTCATTGCTCAGTCCGTCAAGCGTCTGTCCTTCACTGATGGTACCCAGTGTGGTGACTGTAAGAGCCTGGGTCTGACCACGCGTAAAAATAGCGCTGCCATGGGTACGCGGGAGAACGCCGACATCACACCAGATGGGGCGGATTTCCGTGACCTTGCGGCCGTCGGGACGGATGCCCTCATTCAGGATCTTAGCGCGCATGACTTCCTTGTTCAGATAGTAAAGGGCATCCTCGATTTCACTTTCACGCTCAGGGAAACGTTCGCTCAGTGCGGCGAGGGTTTCTTCTTTGACCTGAGCTTCACGATCCTGACGCTCTTTGCGTTCAAAGGTTTCAAAAGTCCAAACGCACTTGTCGTACGCAAATTCGCGTACAGCGGCCTTAATGTCGTCACCGGTGGTGATCAGCGGAACGACTTTCTTTTCCTTGCCGATCTCGGCAACAATCGCTTTCTGGAAGGCAACGAGCTTTTTGATCTCTTCATGACCGAAGAGAATCGCGTCAAGCATGGTGTCTTCAGAGAGTTCCTTCGCACCGGCTTCAACCATCATGATGGCTTCTTCAGTGCCGGCAACATACAGGCTCAGATCGCTCTGGGCACGCTGTTCTTCATTGGGACAGATGACAAATTTGCCGTCTACACGGCCTACCTGAACGGCACCGGTGGGCCCGTTCCACGGAATATCGCTGACGGCCAGGGCTACAGAAGAACCGATCATCGCCGGAATCTCCGGAGGGCAGTCCTGTTCCACACTCAGAATAGTGACGACAACCTGCACATCGTTCCGCATGCCTTTGTCGAACAGGGGACGAAGGGGACGGTCGATGAGACGGCAGGTAAGGGTGGCCTTCTCGGAAGGACGTCCTTCGCGCTTGATGAAGCCGCCTGGGATCTTACCTACAGAGTACTGTTTTTCCTCCACATCCACAGCAAGAGGGAAGAAATCAACGCCATCGCGGGGGGCAGGGGCCATAGTGGCATTTACCATCACGACGGTATCACCATGATGCACCCAAACGGAACCGTTGGCCTGTTCGCAGTAGCGGCCAAACTCGAGGGTCAGCGGCTTGCCTGCGAAGTCCATGGTATAGATCTTGTGTTCCATACGTTAACTCCTTTTCTGCGGAATCATAATCCGCTGTTCTGTTTCGGAGTGCCGTATGCTATCATATGAAAACCCCGCCGGGATTTTCAAGGGATAACATACGAGACTCCTGAATAAATGCTTAAAACCGCCGGAAGAAAGAGGTTTCCTCCGGCGGCTTTAAAAGCTTCTTGGGTACCGGGAACCCGGGGAAGGCTTACTTGCGCAGGTTCAGCCGCGCGATCAGCGTACGATAGCGTTCGATATCGGTCTTCTTCAGGTACTCCAGCATGTTGCGGCGACGGCCGACCATCAGCAGCAGACCGCGGTTGGAATGATGGTCATTCTTGTTGAGCTTCAGGTGCTCGTTCAGGTGATTGATTCTCTCGGTCAGCAGAGCGATCTGCACTTCGGGGGAACCGGTGTCGCCTTCGTGCATGGCGTAGGCGGCGATGATTTCGGACTTGGTCATGGTCTTTCCTCCTGTTAATTGCCGGTTGCGGCATATTCGGCCCGGGAATCGCCGTGAACTCAGCGGAGCGTCGGAGCCTCGGCAACCTGAGTCAACGGTTCATTTTTGAGCCGCAGTGTATTTTAGCAAAATCGGAAGGATTTGTAAACCCTTTTATAACTGATACAGGCATACGCCGGTTTCACCGTCAAATTCCTGCACCATGACAGATACGAGTTCAGTATGGCTGGTCGGGATGTTTTTTCCGACATAATCCGGCCGGACAGGAAGCTCGCGATGACCGCGGTCGATCAGAACTGCCAGCTGGATGCTCTTCGGACGTCCGTAATGGAATACAGCTTCTATCGCAGCGCGGACAGTCCGTCCGGTATAGATTACATCATCCACCAGAATTACAGTTTTGCCGGTTATATCGCATGGGATGATGCTGGAACCTTCCGCGGGCATATCGGAAAGACCGGTCAGGTCATCCCGGTAAAGGGAAATATCAATGCTGCCGACAGGAACATCGGTTCCTTCGAAACGGGAGATGTTTCTGCGAAGCATATCCGCAAGCGGCATGCCACGCCGACGGATGCCGAGAAGTACCAGATTCGATGCACCGCTGTTCTTTTCGATAATCTCATGGGTGATCCGTGTCATACTGCGGTGTACGGCTGCTTCGTCCATGATGACGGATTTGAGTTTCATATTCCTAAACAACATGCGGGGTACGCAAGGTACCCCGCATGGCCTTTCATGAGGATCAGATTATTTTTCTTCCTTGCTCTGACGGTTGAAAAGAAGGTTCACGATGATGCCGAGAATCAAAGCACAGGCGATCTCGGTCAGCGTTACAGAACCGATTTTCAGGGTCATGCCGCCGATACCGGCGATCAGAATCACAGAAGCAGTGAAAAGATTACGGTTGTCGTTCAGGTCTACAGGCTGGAGCATTTTCAGACCGGAGACGGCAATGAAACCGTACAGGGTAATGCATACACCGCCCATGACACAGCTGGGGATTGTGCTCAGGAAAGTGACGAACGGACCGCAGAAGCTGGCTGCAATGGCCAGGATCGCAGTGGCCAGAATGGTCACGATGGAAGCATTGCCAGTGATGGCTACGCAGCCGACAGACTCGCCGTAAGTGGTGTTGGGGCAGCCGCCGAAGAAAGCGCCGGCCATGGAACCGATGCCGTCACCCAGCAAAGTACGGTGCAGGCCCGGCTCTTCGAGCAGGTCCTGGCCAATGATGGAAGACAGGTTCTTATGATCTGCGATATGCTCCGCAAAGACCACAAAAGCAACAGGGATATATGCTACAGCAATGGTTGCGATGTATTTCGCATCGATCTGCTTCAGACCTTCAAAGGCCTGCCGGAAGGTGAAGTCAGGAACCCATTTCATCGCACTGAATGCGCTGAAATCCAGGATCTTGAGGCTGTCATGGCCGGTGGCATTTCCGAACAGGGTGAAAGCCAGCGCTACCAGATAGCCGGCAAGGATGCCAAGGATGAACGGGATCAGCTTGAACATTTTCTTGCCTTTTACAGAGAAGAAGATAACGGTCAGCAGGGTGACCACTGCGCAGATCAGGTTTGCCCAGACGGAAGAAGTCATAATGTAGGCACCGTTGCTGTCAACAGAAGCGCCATGCAGTGCATCTCCGATGGCATTACCGGCCAGAGACAGTCCGATGATGGCGACCGTGGGGCCGATAACGACTGCAGGCATCAGCTTGCGGACCCAGCCAACACCGCCGATCTTCACGAAGATAGCTATTACAACATACACAAGACCGGCAAAGACGGCACCGATGATCAGGCCGGCATAACCGACAGCCGTGGAAGCGGCTCCGCCGAAGGCAGCAAACATGGAACCCAGGAAAGCAAAGCTGGAACCGAGGAATACGGGGCTCTTGAACTTGGTGAAGAGCAGATACACGATGGTTCCGACACCTGCGCCGAACAGGGCTGCGCTCTGGCTCATGCCATTACCAACAATACTGGGCACCGCGATGGTGGCAGCCAGGATTGCCAGCAGCTGCTGGAAGGCGAAGACAAGCAGCTGGGGGAACTTCGGTTTGTCGTTGACTTTGTAGACAAGATTCATAGGAAGCATTCCTCCTTTTTTATTTCGGAGGGCCCCAGACATATAAAAGAGCCTGCCGGCTGTTTCGGCAAGCTACGATCTACGCTTTCATGACCCGCAAAGGTCATCCGGTCGCATCTTGTCGGCATCCCGTACCGTCTTAAAGACCCACCTCGGATACTATATCATGTATATAAGACGGAAACAATATCAATTTTTTTACAATTATATAAAATAAATAATGGATCAGAATGAAAACAATGAATAAAAAAAGGATAAAATTTCTCCTTGACAAACCATATCTGATGGGATATCATAACAAAGCCGCTTGCAAGGCGGGGCCGTCTCAGGCAAAACCTGCGCGGTGTCCGGGAGCATAGCTCAGCTGGGAGAGCATTTGCCTTACAAGCAAAGGGTCACAGGTTCGAGCCCTGTTGTTCCCACCAAACACGCGGCCCGGTAGCTCAGTTGGTTAGAGCGCCAGCCTGTCACGCTGGAGGTCGAGGGTTCGAGCCCCTTCCGGGTCGCCATCATATGCCTTGGTAGCTCAGTCGGTAGAGCATGTGACTGAAAATCACAGTGTCGGTGGTTCGATTCCGCCCCAAGGCACATTCTGCGGTAGTAGCTCAGTTGGTAGAGCGCCACCTTGCCAAGGTGGAGGTCGCGAGTCCGAGCCTCGTCTACCGCTCCATTTTTTCGGTGCCATAGCCAAGTGGTAAGGCGAAGGTCTGCAAAACCTTTATTCTCCAGTTCGAATCTGGATGGCACCTCCATGGCCGTTCCTGCGGGAACGGCTTTGTTTTTTTCTCAAAAAGTGATATACTGATCCTAAAAGGAACAGGAAAGAGGAGGAACCCGCAGGAATGGAAAAGTTCAGACGCGTTTTTGTGATTGTTCTCGACTCCCTGGGAGTGGGCCGCATGGCGGATTCCGACCGCTTCGGCGATTATGATGTGGATACGCTGGGGCATATCTCCCAGAAAGCCGAGCACCTGATTCTCCCGAACCTGCAGCGCTGGGGAATCGCGAACCTGCATCCGCTGAAAGGCATTTCTCCCGTGGAGCGGCCGTTGGCCTATTTCGCAAAGCTGAATGAAAAGAGCGCTGGCAAGGATACGATGACAGGGCACTGGGAGATGATGGGACTGCATACCACCAAGCCCTTCATTACCTTCACTGAGACCGGATTTCCCAAGGAGCTGCTGGACGAACTGAGCAGAAGAACGGGGCGCGTCATTATCGGAAACAAGGCCGCCAGCGGCACGGAGATCCTGGATGAACTGGGCGAGGAGGAAATCGCCACCGGACACATGATTGTGTATACCTCGGCGGATTCTGTGCTGCAGATCTGCGGAAACGAGGAAACCTTCGGCCTTCAGGAGCTGTACCGGTGCTGCGAGATTGCCCGGGAGCTGACCATGAGGGATGAATGGAAAGTCGGACGGGTGATTGCCCGTCCCTATGTCGGCAGGAAAAAAGGAGAATTTGTACGGACTCCGAACCGTCACGATTACGCGGTGGAACCCTTTGGCAAAACCGTGCTGGACGCGCTGAAAGGCGCCGGGCTGGATGTGATCTCCATTGGGAAGATCAACGATATTTTTGCCGGGGCGGGCATCACGGAAGCCTGGAAATCCAAAAGCTCCGTGCACGGCATGGAGCAGACCCTCGAAATGGCAGAGAAGGATTTCCACGGACTGTGCTTTGTGAATCTGGTGGATTTTGACGCCCTGTGGGGGCACCGGCGCAATGTGAACGGCTACGCGGAAGAACTGGAGCGCTTCGATGAAAAACTGGGGTTGCTGGAAAAGAAACTCCGGAAAGACGATCTGGTGATTCTGACGGCAGACCATGGGAATGATCCCACCTATACCGGAACGGATCATACCCGCGAGAAGGTCCCGTTCCTCGCGTATTCCCCCTCGCTGAAAGGATCCGGCCAGCTGCCGGAGACAGATACCTTCGCCGTTGTGGGCGCCACGGTCGCAGACAACTTTGGAACGCCGATGCCGGAGGGGACCATCGGGTATTCCATCCTGGAACAGCTGCAGTAAGCAGAATAAACGCAAAAAACGCGGACAGCCGGCCTGGAATGGGCCGGCTGTCCGCGTTTTTTGGAGGGGGATCCCGGGAAGCAGGGGCACCGGAGCGGATCCGACCGCGCCGGGGCCTCCGGTTCAGGAGCGTGGAAGGGGGGACCGCTCGTCCTTCGCGCCGATCCAGCCCACGACGCAGCCGAGGGCAGCCAGGCCGACGGCAATGAGCATGGTGGGGCGAACGCCCAGATGATCAAACATGGCTCCGCCGGCCAGGCTTGCAATCACGCCGCCCAGGTTGGTGACGCTGACCAGCAGTCCCTGGGCTTTGGCGGAATCCTGATGCGGGATGATCAGATCGGCATAGGGCACCACCAGGACGATATACAGCGCGTAGCTGGGGGCCTGCAGCAGCCGTGCGGCGAAGAAGAACGGCAGGCTGGGAGCAAGGGCATAAGCAAGGATTTTCAGGACAAAGAAGAGAAACGCCAGTCGGATATACCAGGCATAGCTGTGCTTTTTGGAGAGACGGGAGGAGAAGACCATCACAGGAACTTCCGTCAGCGCCTGGAAGGCGGCGATCAGGCCCATGTCCGCAGCATCGCCGCCCAAAGCCCGGATTTCGTTGATCAGGTAATTTCCGTCCAGATTATGGGCGGTGAAAATCAGCGTTATGCCGACCAGAAATACAAAGAAGGAAGGATTCTCACGAATGAACTGGGGAAGGGAAGCGGACCGGACCCGGGCAACAGGATTGTTTCCGGAGAATTTCCGCTCCGCCTCCCGCAGATCCCTGTCCACCAGGAAATTGCCGAAGAACTGGAAAGCGAGAATAAACAGCGCCCCATAAAGCAGGACAAGATGGGAAAAGCGGACCACCAGGAGGCCCAGCAGCGGGGAGATCAGCATGAAGGAGAAGGACCCGATGGAGCGGGCCAGGCCGAAATTCAGATCGGCGCCCACATGCTCCAGCCGGACGCACAGATCCAGGTTTACCGCGTTGACGGCCATGACGGCCGCGCAGTAGAGCGTGTAGAAGACGGAGGTCATGGGCCCGCTGAACGGAAAAAGGCGGAGGAAAGCCAGGGAAATCAGCTGTGCCGCGCACAGGGCATGCAGCACATGGATGTGGCGAACCTGGGGATGCCTGTCCAGAAAATCGCCCAGGAGGGTACTGAGAACCGCACCGCCGATATTTCCCAGGGCGAGGATCACGCCCAGCTCGGAATTGCTGTAGCCAACACCCTGCAGATAGACTGCGGCGTTGGAGGAAACGATACAGAACGCCATCCAGAATCCGCCCGTGATGAGCATATAGTGGAAGGTGACGGGAGAAACTCTCCTTTTCATCCGCACAGGCCTCCTTTACAGTCGAAAAGCTACCGTAAATAATTATTATAAAAAAGAAGAATGAAAAGATCAAGCTTCCCGCTCCATGCCGTGAAGAAAGAATGTTGGTTTGTCAAACATAGGTTACACTTTTCCCCTGTAGCAGGGTCAAGGCAGAGGGTGGAGATTTTTTCGGCTATACGGATGCCGGAAAAATACTACCCGACCTTGACCCGTCACCAAGTGATATCATCTTGCTGGCCGGCCCCGGCCGGCCTTGACTACATTACATTACTCCCTGATACAGCTCAACCATCTGATTTGGCGAACGCATGCCTAAGCACCATTTGATGTAATCATTCGACTTCCTTTGATACTCGGCCAGCTGCCGCTGACCATCCAGCAGGGAAAACATCCTCAAATCGTTGTAAAACCGCGCCTGGTCGATTCTGTGCTGCCGTTCCACTTTGCCATTATGTCGTGGAGTGGCTACCCTGATCCGCTGATATTCGATACCATATGCCTTTAATCCCAGTTCGAATGATGTCAGATCCTTTGGATCGTTGGCTATCAATTGCTTCGTCCATTCTGTCCCGTTGTCTGTCTGGATCCTTTTGATCTGGAACGGACACGCTTTTACCAGCTGGTGGAGAAACTGGATTGAGCTGTAGGTGCTGTGCTCATTGTACATGTAGCGATATGTCCATCGTGTACATTCATCCACCGCAGTGTACTGATAATACTTGTTTCCATCGGTTACACATTCGCTCGGAACATACTTTACATCTACCTGAACTTTTTGACCTGGATAAGCGGCCCGCTGGTATGGCTTATTCTTTCGCTTCTTTTGCTCTTTCACCGGCTTTTGTTCATGCAGTTTTCGTACCGTCTTCGAGAAACATCCGAAACTTCGACTGTATCCCCGTTCCCTGGCGCCCTGATATGCCAATATGATATCCTGCCACTTGTTCTTCTTGGCCTGCCTCCTGACCAGCCTGATCTCGGCCTCAGTCTGCTTCCTTGGGCTGTTCTTTGGCCTTCGACTTCGGTCTTTCAGGCTCTCCCGTGTCCCGTCCCACCTGTTCCGCCATTTGTGCACCGTCTTCCGCGATAGATGGTATCGATTCGCTGTGTCGGTCACGCTGTGACCTTTCCGATGATATTCAAGTACCCGTTGACGAAACGCTGCTTCCTGTGTATCCTTACTCATTGAGAGAACCTCCTGGTTGCGTGTGGGTTTGGTTGCTTTACACTATACCACTTGGTTCTCTTTTTGTTACTCCCGTTGTGTTACCTATGTATTGTACTCATACAAAAATCAAGCCGGAGCCGCTTTCAGGAGCATCTTCCCGGGAGGAGACAGGGAACGATCCTCCGTCTTCGTTTTCAAGGCTCTCCGTTTATCAGGTCCGCAAGCTTCTCATCGTCATACTCCACCTCGTTCGAGAAGCTTCTGGCCCGTTCGATGAGAGTATCCGGATCGTCGTCCCACCCGGCGGAGATCCGCCGGAACGCCCGGTCCACGAACCGGAGTCTTTCCTCCACCCTTCCGTCGTAAAGCGCGTCCGCCAGATGCCGGTAGAGGAGGTATTCCTTCAGCCTGGCCAGAGGCCCTCTTTCCTGGATGGAAGCGATCAGGCGATCCCTGTACCGGCGCAGCTCCGTTTCCTCTTCGGACGGAGTTTCCGCCGCTTCCTCATTCTCTCCCGCAGGGATCAGCTGAAGCGGTCCGGGGGAAGTGAGAATTATCCTCGCCGCTTCCTCACAGGCCAGCCCCAGACCCATCTCCACCCTGTCGGACCAGTAATTCCGGAATCGGGGATGGTCGGTGCAGATCTGGCAGAGCGGAATCTCCTGCTCGATCAGTTCACACAGGTTCCGGTCGGTCAGAAACGGACAGCGTTCCCCCGCTGTCAGGATAAAATGTGGTTCCGGGGAAAGGGCGATGCTCCGGCGGAGCTTCAGCCCGGTCTTTCCCCCGGTTTTCCGGTATTGCGCCATGGTCTCAGGGTCAATATCGATTTCCCACCCGATACAGCAGGAGTGGCGGCATCTGTCCGCGATGCAGCTGAACCGGGGATAGTAATCAGGCACATAGATTTTCATGCTGTTTTCTCCTCGATCACAGAGAACTCCGATACAAAAAGCTTTCTCAGTATATGGATCAGCATATACCCTTTTGTCGTCTGCATCAGAGAAGATTCTTTTCTGTTTTGGATCGCAGGGCCAGAATCACACCTTTCTCATTGCGGATCCAGCGTATCCAGATAAGGTTTATACCGCGGATATTGAATCTTCAGTACAGGCTCTTCCCGGATCATGGAGAGAAGTGTTGGCGTATCCACCCACTGATAATCAACGGTTTCTCCCTCCTGGAGGTGAACCGTATCCTTTCCGCAGGACACGGTCGCTAAAAAGGCATAAATCACAGAGTGGCTCTGAGATCTCCGGGTTGTTCCGATCAGCTCGAGTTTCTCCACATTCAGTCCGGTTTCTTCCCGCATTTCTCTCCGGGCTGCTTCTTCCGGAGTCTCCCCGGCCAGCGCTGAGCCGCCCGCAC
>JAEEGL015425578.1_pt1 | contig 15693 bp, 16 predicted proteins | sample 9134231 | NCBI WGS metagenome assembly JAEEGL01 (sample SAMN16246548, study PRJNA631951) | gut metagenome | biome: gut microbiome; feature: rumen; material: fiber-attached | host: Bos | place: Iran: Karaj | collected 2018-10
AGCGAAATGGGAAACCAGAGCGGCTCCTGTGGGTGTGGTGAATTCCCCTTCGATGTCGCCGGCAAAAACCGGAACGCCCCTGAGAAGCAAAGCTGCGGCCGGAGCGGGCACGGGAAGAGTCCCGTGAGCGCATTCCACGGTGCCGAAACCGGTCCTGAGAGGCGAAGCGATTATCTTTTCCACACCCAGCCTTTCTATGAGCATGCAGGTGCCGACCACGTCAGCCACCGCGTCCAATGCGCCAACCTCGTGGAAATGGACCTCGTTCACCGGCTTCCCATGGACCTCGGCCTCCACTGAAGCTATAGCCCCATATATCGCCAAAGAATCTTCCTTGACCCTGTCGGAGACGCTCAGGTTTGATATCAGATCCTTTATGTCCCCATGATGGTGGTGATGGCTGTGATGGCCCCCCTGATGCTCTTCCTCGCCGTTGACGGTTATGCGGACCTTCAATCCTGATATCGAGGATGCCTCGGCCTTGCACACTTGGGCTGACACCCCGGGTATCCCCGCCTCCGCGATCATCCTCTCGTATTCCTTCGGGTCATCCAGAAGCCCGCACAAAGCCCCGGACACCATGTCGCCGGATGCTCCGGCCCTGCATTCCAAGTACAGCGTCCTCACAGCGGCGCGCTCCTTCTGTCTATCATGCTGGCTATATAACCGGCACCAAAGCCGTTGTCGATGTTGACGACGCTGACGCTGCTTGAGCAGGAATTCATCATCGAAAGCAGAGCGGTCACGCCGCCGAAAGAGACGCCGTATCCGACCGATGTCGGCACAGCTATCACGGGCACATCAACCAAGCCTCCGACGACGGACGGGAGAGCTCCCTCCATCCCGGCGACGGCCACGACTGCCCTGGCCCTGAACAGTTTGTCCTCGTGATGCAGCAGCCTGTGGATCCCCGAGACCCCCGCATCATATATCCTCTCGACCCGGCTGCCTTCGGCTTCCGCAGTGCATGCCGCCTCCTCGGCCACCTTCATGTCGCTGGTGCCGGCGGATACGACGCAGACCATGCTGTTGGGGGACGGCTGAGGCTTCTTGCCCACAACGAAGATTCCGCAGTCCGAATGGCTTTCAGATTCCGTATACCTCTCCGACAGCAGTTCAGCTGTCTCGCGGGGGGTTCTGGTTATCAGGACGCATCCCGCCCCGGCTTCCATCAGCGCGTCCGTTATGCCAAGCGTCTGCTCTGGGGTCTTCCCTGCGCCATAGATGACTTCGGTAGCCCCCTGCCTTATGCGGCGGTGGGTATCCGGCTTGGCATATCCGAGATCCACGAAGGGCTTAGCTTTGAGCAAGACCTCCGCATCCTCCGGGCATAGATTCCCGTCCCTGACATCCTGAAGGATCTGCAACGTATTCATTCCGTCTCTCTCCTGCCATAATCTATGGCCGTATAATGTCTGCGCAAAACTGATTCGACTTCGGCCTTCATGGAACGCAGAAGTTCCGAATCGCGCTCTCTGACTTCCAATACGCAACGGTCCCCGCGATCCCTGACGCGATGCCCAGAGAACCCCATCGAGCTGAGGGATTGCTCCGATTCCTCTACCCTTCCGAGCGCTTCCGAAGTTATGGCGATGCCGCCCATGATCCTCGTAGCCAAGCAGGAATTGGAGGGCACATCAGCCGTCGGAAGCCCCGCGCGCCTGGAAAGCTCCCTCACTTGGGATTTGTTTATTCCAGACAGCCTGAGGGGCGACAGCACGCCGAATTCCTCCAAAGCCCTCATCCCAGGCCTTGTGCGAGGGTCATCGGAAAGGTTGGTCGCGTCGATCAGTTCCCTCCCTTGCCCATCCGATATACTCCGGAGAGTGTTGAACATCGATTTTTTGCATAGGTAGCATCTATCCGGGCCGTTCGATGCGATTCCGGGATCCGACAGCGGATCTGCGTCGATGACATGGTGCTCCACGCCCATAGATCCGGCAAACTCGATGGCCGCCGCGGTCTCGGAACGCGCTTGAAAAGGCCCTCTCAGCGTGTATGCCACCACGTCGGCGCCGCATTCCTTGGCCGCGTAAAGCAGATATGACGAGTCTGCGCCCCCAGAAAAAGCCAGCAAAACCTTCGGATGGTCTCTGAAGAACTGCGACAGCCCATTCGAAACGCACGGTCCCGGCATTGGGGCTCCGCAAAATTCATCGCCAATTTGCATCGTCGGCCGGCTCATATCCGAATTACAAAATTGGAACGATATAAAGATGGCGTGTGCATGCACACAAAACTTGTAAGTATAGGGGAGAACGCCGAAGCGCCACCCCCAACAGTTTCATTCGATGTCGGCGTCCTCTATGTCGCCGATATCAAGATCTCCGGCGAGGGATATGATCTGGAGCTCCTCGAGCTTGTCGTCGTCGACTTTGGACGGGGAACCGTCGAGAAGAGATACTGCCCTCTTGTTCTTCGGGAACGCGATGACGTCTCTGATCGAATCTTTGTCGAGCAGTATGGCGCAAAGCCTGTCGATTCCGATGGCGATGCCTCCGTGAGGGGGCGCCCCGTAGCTGAGCATCTCCACGAAGTATCCGAAGTTCCTCTCTATCCTCTCGTCGTCGAGGCCGAGCTTGTGGAACACCTGCTTTTGCATCTCGACGTTATGGATACGCAGCGAACCGGATCCCAGCTCGTTCCCGTTCAGGCACAGGTCGAAGCATGCCCCTCCGACGTTGGAATCCATGGGATCGCCCTGCGGGAGCACGAATGGGTGGTGGAATGCGTCGCATTTCCCTGAGACCGGGTCGACCTCGTACATGGGGCACCGGTCCATCCAGAAGAACTGGAAGACATCCTTCGGCACCAGGCCGAGGTCCTCTGCGATCTTCTTCCTGAGGAACCCTCCGCCTTCGTAGGTGGATTTCCAAGGCCCTGCAATAATGAACAGCAGATCGCCTTCCTCCGCGCCCATGGTCGCCTTTATGTTGTCGAGGATCTCGGGCGTGAAGTATTTCACGATGTTGCTCTCCAGCTTGCCGCCGACGCACCTCATCCAGGTGAGCCCGCCGAGGCCGACTTTCTTGGCGTAGTGTATGTAACGGTCGACATCGTTCCTTCCGACCTTCTCTCCGGCTACGTCGGCTTTGAGGTTGATACCGGCCACGATGCCGCCTTCGGAGAGAATGTTCTGGAAAATCTTGTAGGGGGCGTCCTTCACGACCTCGGTAAGCTTCACGAACTCTAGCCCGTACCTCATGTCGGGCTTGTCGGATCCGAACCTTTCCATCGCGTCGCGATAGCCTATGTGGGGGAACGGGGTCTGGAGCTCCTTCCCGTAGAGGCCTTTCCAAACGTAGGAGACGAGGCCTTCCATCAGATTCTGGATGTCCTCCATGTCGACGAATGACATCTCCAGATCCAGCTGGGTGAATTCCGGCTGCCTGTCCTTCCTCGAATCCTCGTCGCGGAAGCATCTGGCCACCTGATAGTAGCGGTCCATGCTTGCGACCATCAGCATCTGCTTGAACTGCTGGGGGGACTGGGGGAGGGCGTAGAAAGTCCCGGGGTGCACCCTGGAAGGCACGATGTAATCCCTTGCCCCTTCGGGGGTGGACCTGCCGAGGATGGGAGTCTCGATCTCGAGGAAGCCGTTCTGCTCCAGGAACTGCCTGGCCAGATGGACGAGCTTGCTCCTGAACTCCATAGCCTGGATCATCTCGGTTCTTCTGAGGTCCAGATACCTGTATTTCAAACGGACGTCCTCATTGGGCAGAACCCCTTCCTTCTGGTCCCCAAGCTCGAACGGGGGCATGACGGAAGTGTTCAGAAGCTCGGCGCCTGTGATCAGAACTTCGATCTCCCCGGTGGGATTCCTGGCGTCATCGGTGCCTTCGACCCTCTTCCTGACTATCCCGTCGATAGACACTACGCATTCGCGGGTGAAAGTGGACATCACCTTCTCGATCTGGCTCTTGTCGCATCCGGCGGGAAGGTCTTCAGGATCGAAAACGACCTGGGTGATCCCGTATCTGTCTGCGAGATCTATGAACGCGACCCCGCCGTGGTCCCTGGAAAACCTTACCCACCCTTGCAGGCATACCTTCTTCCCGAGGTCCGATGCCCTCAGGTCTCCGCATGTGTTTGTTCTTCTCATGAAAGAGCCTCTGCCAATGCCACTCGCTATTCTGAAGCAATATAAAGTAATTATTTAGAGAGAATCATCAGAATAAATCCTGCGGAAGAGCGGTCTCCCCCGAGCGGTAACGGTTTTGCCGGGTTTTTTGCTTCCGTCGTTCCCTTAGTATTGGTGGATCACCAGCCATACAAAACGCTGCCTTTAGTAAAAGGGACGGACGAGCCGTCCGATAGTTTCAGCTCTGGAACGAGTCCTTGACGGAGTAGACGAACCAGGTGACCAAGATTCCGGCGAACACACCGAACAGGGACCAGAAGCAGAGGACCGCGGCAGCCAAACAGGCGAAAACGGCGATCTTCCACATCTTGCGCTTGATCACGCAGAACATGGACAGAAGGGCAAGAAGCCCGCTGGCGAAACCGAGGCCCGAGAATATGAGGAGATAATTCTTCACTTTCTCGACGGTCAGGTCGGTGTATCCGTGGCTAATTATCCAATTCTGGAAGTCATCATTGGACCATATGGTGTTCGCAAGGGCGCCAGAATCTATGAGCGCAATGAAAAAGAAGATCGTCGCCGGAATGGCATAAACCGCCAGGGCGAAAACCAACCAGTTCATCCTGCTTTCCTTGAGCATCTGCTCGATTTCCGAGGACCTCTTCTTGAATTCTTCGTCTGCCTCGCTGCCTGCGACCACTCTTCCGCACTGGGGGCAGAACTGCATTCCAGCCTCCAGGGTATGGCCGCATCCAGCACAGAATTTGCTGTCTTCAGGCATGCTTTCCCTTAAATCTTAAGGATATAACTATGTGATGATGGTCCGGTCAACAAAGAATTGATGCTTCCATCAATCAGCCGCCGCCGATTCGAACGATTCTTCGCCCCCGCAACGATCTTCCTCGACATCGATATCTTCCGACGTGAACGGACGCAGATGTTTGGCACCCTCCCTTACCCTTTGTTCGACGCCATGAATGCTTTTTGTCTCTGCTACATCTTTTGCATTGTTGTTTTGCATGATGAATTCCTCCATCATACGGGTTATTGTTTGTTTTAAGATTATTAAAATGACGTGTGCATGCACAACTAACCATTATATACCCCACCCTAACCGCAATAATCCATTTTTTCAACAGGAAAATTTCATACAGGCACCATGTATAAATTTAAATACAGGTAGCCTGTTATACCATCTGAGGCGAAAAGAAATGAGTGATATGCACAAGTCTGCCTGCGAGAAAGTGATGCACCTGAACAGACTGATGAGGAGGAGCATGTTCCCCCGCGACCTGGATCCGATAATGGACAAGACCAGGGGACAGGGACGTGTGATGGCCATCCTCAAGATCAAATCCGAGATAAGCACCAGGGACCTCGCATTCCTGATGGAGATCAGGCAGCAGTCTCTTAACGAGCTCCTGCTCCGCCTGGAGAGGGACGGATACGTCGAGCGCGTGCCCTCAGAAGAAGACAAGAGGGTGATGATCGTCCGCCTGACCGAAAAAGGCCAGCAGCTGAACCAGGATCCCTTCAACGCCGAGGACATCTTCGATTGCCTCGACGAGGAAGAGCTTGGGAGCCTGAACGCCATCCTCGGCAAAGTGATCGCGAGCCTCGAAGAGAAGAGCGCAGACGATGGATAGGAAGACGGCAGAGAATTCATCGAGCGCATGCGCGCATCCATGAGCGAGGAGGACTTCCGCAGGCTCATGAGGATGCGCGGCGGACCCGGCCACGGAAGAGGGCCCAGAGGACCTCCGATGGGAATGCGCTGGAGGAAGCCGGAAGCCCCGATGCCTCCCATGGACATGCCCCGCTGGAAACCCATGGGGTGGGGACAGCCAAGCTGCAAGAACCCGTGGGAAGAGCCCAAGCCCCCGTGCAGGCCCCCGATAGGAGGACCGTGCGGCGGAGGATACGGCTTCCAGCCCATGCCCCCTAGAAGGTTCTGAGATCCAGCGCCTGAGGGATCAGGCAAAAACCCTTCGATTTCGTTTCACGGTTGGGACGAAGGAGAAGGGATCCTTTTTGATGTCCATTATCACGGAAGTGTTGGTGCGGGTCACGCCTCCGATGGAATTTATCCTCTTGACCACGGCGGAGAATTCCTCCCTGTCAACGCATGCGATCCATGCCATGCAATCGCTTTCCCCGGTGACATCGAACACAGCCACCACCTGAGGGATGGCGGCAATCTCCTCCTGGGCGGCGATCACGTCGGAAGCGCTCACATTCACGATTCCCATGTACTCGTACCCGACCTTCATGAAATCTATGTTGGCGCGATATCCGCGGATTACACCTTTGGTCTCGAGATTTTTTACCCTCTGGATAAGAGTGGAGGGGTGGACATCCAGCGTCTTGGCGATCTGCCTGAACGAACCTTGGCTGGAGGTACTGAGAAGCTCGATTATGCGCCTGTCCAACTCGTCGAATCCGTCCGCAACCATGATATGCAATCTTGAATGCACTTAAATGATATTTATTAACCCGTCAGACATTGAGCGTGCCAGCGATAACATGACCGACGAGATATTCAGGCGCGACGGCTATCTCTTCAATTTTGAGGCAGAAGTGGTATCCGTTGAAGGCGACGAAGTGATCCTGGACACGACTGCGTTCTATCCGGGCGGCGGCGGGCAGGTATGCGACACCGGAAGCATCCGCGACCATAAAGTCACAGAGGTCCGCATGAAAGGCAAGGATGTCGTGCACATCGTCCCCGGAAATGACCTCAGCAAAGGCGACATAGTTTGGTGCGAAGTCGACTGGGATCGCCGCTACGACCTTATGCGCGGCCACACCGGCGAGCACCTCCTGTTCTGCTCGCTGAAGAGGCAATGCCCCGACCTCACCATCACCAAGATTTACATCTCTCCCGAGAGCAAATACGTGATCGTCGACAGGGACCTCACTTTCGGGCAGATAAGAGCCGCCCTGGAATTCGCCAACCAAGCGATAAGGGACAATCTCCCGGTAACCAAGAGCGTCATGGACAGGGATGACCCAGACCTCGAAAAGGTCAGGATAAAGCTGGACAGAATCCCTGAGGACGAGGAGATCACCGTCGTCGCCATAGGAGACATAGACCTCTCCGCGTGCAGCGGAATCCATGTGATGGAGACGTCCGAGCTGGAGTTCATCACGGTGGACAGGAAAGTCTCCGCCGGAAAGGAAGGCGTCGCGATACACTTCAAAATAGGGGATGCGGCCAAAGATGCGGCCCTTGGCCTATCGATCGATGCGATGGAGATCACGGACGAAATCGGATGCAAGGCCGAAGACTCCCCCAAAGCGGTCGCCAACATGAAGCGCGAGCTGGAATTGGACAGGAAACTGCTGAAGTCCGCTTCCAAAGCCATCCTGGATTCTTCGCCCATCGAAGAGATAGCCGGGTGCAAGGTATTCACCGCGTGCGTGCCCGGAGGCGATCGCACCGCCATGTCGGAGAAAGCCGAATCGATAAGGTCGGAAGGCGGAATCGCCGCGATAGTCTCCGTCGGCGAGACCCTGTCGGTGATGCTCGCTTCCGGCAGCGAAGCCGTGGATTGCAAGAAAATCATCGGCGACGTCCTCAAAGAGTTCGGCGGACGCGGGGGCGGAAAGCCCGAGTTCTCCCAAGGCGGAGCTCCGGATCCGGAATCTGCGGAAAAAGTCCTGGAATCCTTGAAGGAAGCCGTTTTCAAGGCGCTGTCCTGATGCGGCGCCAAAACCATTTCTTCATAGTTAATTTAAAATCATACGAAACAGTAGGCGTGCCCATATGCCAGGAATGAGGATGAACGACCGCCAGATGAAACAGGCGATGAAAAAGATGGGGATCACCCAGTCGACCGTCGAAGACGTCACCGAAGTCATCATCAAAACCAGGACCAAAGAGATCGTGCTCAAAAACCCCGAAGTGGTATGCATAGAGATGCCTGGGAACAAAAGCTACCAGATCAGCGGCCCAGAAACGGTCATGAACATCGGGGAAAACGGAGAGCCCGAGCCGATATTCAGCGAGGAAGACATCAGCCTCATCATGTCCCAGACCGGATGCGACAGATCCAAAGCGCTCGAAGCTCTGAAAGCGACCGACGGGCAGCCCGCGGAAGCGATTCTGAAGATAATCTCGGAGTGATCCCATGTGCTTAGCAATACCCGGAAAAATCGTGAAGATCGAGGGGAACATGGGGGACGTCGATTTCGGAGGGACGATCAGGAAAGCCAACCTTTCCATGGTCGAAGCCGGAATCGGCGACTGGGCAGTCGTGCACGCAGGATTCGCCATCCAGATCATGGACGAGGAAGACGCCCAGGAGACCATCAGACTCTGGAACGAAGTCCTCGACAGCGACGCGACGGAATTCCGCTGAAACCGAGGGGAATCCCCCTCATTCAATCTTTTCCACTATAGTCTTGCACCAATCCTCCGCCGAAAGCGCGTTCTGGTGCATGTATTCTCCGATAGAGTTTCTCACGCAGATGCCGTCCATCCCGCCGGAGATCCCGATGCCCCTGGACATGCGGAAACCGTATTCCGGTGTGGAGTGAAGATTCAGCTCGGAGTAATGGAATTCGTGGCCTCTCACCAGGCCCGAGAACAGAGGGTTGGCATCGGTGGAATCGGCTTCCACATATTTCGGGCCGTGTCTGCCGCACATGACGGCGTCCGCATCGAATATGCCGGCCATTCCGTGGCTGATTCCGTCTTTTGTCACTATAGTCTTACACATAGTCATAAGGCCGCCGCATTCCCCTAAGACTATAGTCTTATTTTCAGAAGCGCTCCTCAGACCTTCGAGGAAATCCCGGTTCTCGGATATCCGATCGGCATAAAGCTCTGGATATCCCCCGCCGAGATAGTACATATCCGCGTCCGGAAGAGGGTCCCCGGCCAGCGGGCTGAAATATTTCACCTTGAAACCGGCCGCCTCGAGGCATTCCAGATTTTCTCTGTAATAAAAGCAATATGCATCATCCATCGGCACCGCGACTTTGGCGCAGGCGCTATGGCTGGCGTATGGGGAGCCTTCCGGGAATTGCGCGTCGCAGGATTCGCATATGCCCAGCAGAGCGTCCATGTCGATGTCGTCAGCCAAGGCCTCCAAGCCTCTGACTTCCTCCTCGGACGTCCTGTCCACGGTTTTCAGGCCCAGATGCCTGTTCTTAAGGCCGCATTCAGGATGCTTCCTGACCATCCCGACGATCTCGACGCCGGGGCAATACTTCTCCACCGCCTCCCTGAGCTTCCCCTCGTGCTGCTCCCCGGAGATGTTGTTCAGAATGACGCCGCGGATGTCGACGCCGGGATCGAAAGCTTTGAACCCGTTGATCATGGCTGCCGCCGATCTGGTCAAAGAGCGCGCGTCGATCACAAGGACCACCGGGAAACCGAGGATCTTCGCAGCCTCCGCCGTGGAGCACCTGTCTGAGACGCCGGAAAGCCCCTCGTAAAGCCCGCGGACGCCTTCCACCAAGCAGATATCCACGCCCTTCGACGAGCTGCCGACAATCCCGCGGATCCCGTCGCCCGGAACCATATACGTGTCCAAGTTCCTGGACGGCCTTCCGGACGCCACCGTGTGGTACATCGGGTCGATGAAATCCGGCCCGACCTTGTACGGCTGGACCCGCATCCGCTTCGACAGGGACGACATTATGCCGGTGGCTATCGAAGTCTTCCCGGCTCCGCTTCCGGCCCCGGCGATCACGACGCCTTTCATCTGAGGAGCTCCCTCAGCGTCTCTCCCGTCTCCAACGGGATGATCTTCTTGGCGCCCATGACCATGGAATGCGATGAGACCTCGCCGACGGCATCCAGACCCATGGAGAGGTAATTGGCGAGCTGCCTCGGCTGGTCCGTGATCAGCAGGTTCCCCGGGAGAAGCTCCGGGTACGCGTGCGGTATCCCGATTATTATGAGAAGGTCCGGGGAGAACTCGTCAACCCTCTCTTTGATCCTCCTCCCGATGAGCGCGTATTCGTCCATGCCGCCGACCGACTCGTACCTGACCCCTTTGGAATCCAGCTCGGAGCGTATCGCCTCGGCATATCCTCTGATCCTCGGGAGCCCCAGATTCCCGTCGAGATTCCCGACGAGGAACAGTTCCCCGCCTAATTTCTCCTTGGCTTCGGTCAGAGCTATGAACATATCTGCGAAACGGAACGCCAGCTCCTTCTTGGCCAGCATGGCGCATGCCACCTTTTTCCCGCTTCTCAGAGCATCGGCTATGCGTTTGGCTGCTGCGAGCTTCGTCGGGCCTCTGGTCGGAGACAGATACTCCCTCCCGGCCATGCCGACTCTCTTCTCCATCGAAGTGGCCGCATTCATGAGATATATCTGCCTGTCGCGCTCGCCTTCCGAGAGCAATCCAGCCCTGCAAGCGCACTCCAGAGCTTTCACCGCGCCGGTCGTGTTGTCGCCGGAGCAGCCGTGGCTGTCTACGGAGAACACGTTGCAAGGGAGCGCGGCCTTCCTGATGGAAGCGTCCATGTCCTCGCCGATGATCATGCTGGAGCATGTGCCGATCACAGCCACCGTGTTCGGACGGAATTTCTCCCAGGACATCTTCAGCGTCTCCACCAAAGAATCGGAGCCTCCGAAGATCAGGTCATCCTCCATGAGGCCGCTGGTCACTACTCTGACTCCGGCTTCCTCCAGCATTCTGGATGCCATGAAGCAGCAGCCTGCTGGCCCATGAACCACGATGACATCGACGTTCAGATCCCTGAGAGTATACATCGCCGCGACGATAGGGTTCGGGCGGGGATGGATTATCTTCATTGCCATGCCTCCTTGATGAATGTCACGACCGTTTTGTGGCCGGAAACGTCGACCTCTTCTCCCTTACCGCCGGTAATGACGTACTCCACGCCGTACCCATCCAGAACCTCGCGTATGAGAGGGGCCTTCATCTTGTCGCAGACCTTCCTGCTGACCGGGTCGACTACAACGAAGCATCCGTCCAAAGCGCCCATCGCCTTCAGGCACTCCATGGTCATCCCGATGGAGATGTGCGATATCCCCGGGTTTCTCTCCTTCACGAGCCACCGGCCATCTTGGAAGTATACCTCGCCTCTGCCCGGGACTCCGCGGAAGGACTCCAGCGCCCCTTTCACTTTGTCGGCCTGGATTCCCATGCTCTCTGATATCCTGAGAACAATATCGATGGCCGGAAGATATTGCGTGGAAATATAATCGGGCGATAGCGACGCTTCCCATTGCGCCCCCTGATAAGAATACTTTATGCGCAGCGGAGAACCGAGCTTCGGCGCATCGATGGCGCGGCAGTTCTCACCGAAGGTTTTGAAATCAAATCCAGACGCTCTGGCCCTCCAGAAATCCAGCTCGTCTTCCTTCACGAAATTAGTTCCGGAGGAGAATATCTGGACCTTGGCATCGGAAGCTTTCCTGGTGTCCTTGGCTATGCCGTAATCGTCCACCAGATTGGTTATGACGGCGATGTCCGCGCGGCCGCTGCCTCCCAGGGAGACCTCCGATATGATGACGTCATAGCCTTCCGTTGGAAGCTCCAGTATGAATGGGGGTGCGATGCTTCTGAGAGCCTCGACCTTGTGGGATCCCCCGGAATACGGGCCCTGCCCTCTTGAGCTGTGCAAGAAGACCTTCTTCCCGCAGGAGTCCAGGATGTGGGCGAGAAGATAGCACGCGCTGGTCTTCCCTTTCACGCCGGTGACCTCTATCCTGAACGGAAGCCCGTCCGGGATGAGTTCCTTCACCGCATCGCTGAAGGTGAGTTTCCTGTCGAACGATGCCTTGCCTATGAACGAATCGGGGCAATGGGCGGGCATGATTACGGCGTCGAAATGCCTCTCGGGAGCCTCGTCCAGCGCGACCAATCCTCTGGCTGCCATGCGCGCATCGCATTCGGGAGAGGACACCTTGTAGACGTCCACGCAGGTCACTCCCCATCCGCGATCCATCAGGCGCTCGGCGATGACGAACCCGCCATGGGTCATATCCAACACGAGAGCTTCCATGCCCATGCCTCAGAGCATCTCTCTGGCCTTGGCCGCGAATATATCGGTCAGACGCGGGTCCTCGCCGACCGGCGTGACATAAACCGCCCTGACCTTCCTTCCGGCGCATTCGATCACGCTGTCCGGACAGCCGTCCGTCTGCCTGATCTTGGGAGGGATATCGTTCTTGAGGTGGTCTCCGAGCGAGATGAAAAGCGGGAGGACGATTATCTCGTCGAACCTTCCGTCGGCGCAGGAGTCGAAGACTTCCTTGAGGTCGGGCTCGTCGAACTCGTTGAACGCGGGGAACACGTTGGAGAATCCCATATCCTTGAGGCGGGAAGCGTTCAGGGTTATGATCTCCTTGTTGTGGGGAAGCCTGGATCCGTGGCCGACCACTATGATCGCAGTGTCCGACCCTTTCTTCGTCTCCTTTATCTTCTCAGCCAGAATCGTCGCGAGCATAGCGTCTTTGCCGAATGGCTCTCCGAAGCTGACTTTCATTTTGCGCCCGGAGAACTCTGCCTCGCCTTGCTTGCACCCGTCTTTCAATCCGAGCTTCGGCGGGATGTCCCTGACCATGTGCAATCCGGACGCTATGAAGAAGGGGATAGCCATGACTTCGTCCACGCCGTCCGCGGCCATCTTCTCCATCGTCTCCCCTATGAATGGGTGGGAGGTCTCGTTGAATCCAATATAAACGTTCTCGAATCCCATCTCTTCCAGGCGCCGCTTCTGCAGCTCCATTATGTCTTTGTTGTAGGGGTATCTCGATCCGTGCCCGACTATCAGCAATGCTTTCTTCGCCATGATATTCACATCCCTCTGAGACCGCCTGCGGCCTCCTCCGATCTGCGCATCAATTCCGATGCCAGGCTGCGATACGCTTCCGCCTGGGCCGAATCCGGTGCGCCCTGCATAACAGTCATGTTCATCGCCTCGCATTCCTGGACCGTCCCGGATCTGGGCAGGATGGCGATGACTTCCGTGCCCAGCTCCTCCGCCATCTGGCGGACTTTCTCATCCTCGCCGAGGATAGCCCTGGAATTCTGTATGAGACCGCCGAAACGGGCATAGCCGCTGTCGGAGAATCCTCTCACCGCTTCCGCTATGTTGCCGGCGGCATACAGAGACATCATCTCCCCCGAAGTGACGACGAATATGTCCCTGGCATAGCCGTTCCTTATCGGCATGGCGAATCCGCCGCACACCACGTCCCCGAGAACATCGTACAGCACGACATCGGGGCGGTAATGCTCTACGGCCCCCAGCCTCTCCAAAGTCTCAAAAGCAGCTATTATCCCTCTGCCAGCGCATCCGGTGCCTGGCTTGGGGCCTCCGCACTCTACGCAAAGGGATCCCCCATATCCTTCGAAGACTATGTCGTCCAATGTCGGCGATTCCCCGCCGCGGACGGCGTTGAGAACGGTGAGCGGCCTTTTCCCGCCCAGCAATAAACCGGTCGAATCGGATTTCGGATCGCAACCTATCTGCATGACTTTCAGCCCGCGCTCGCAAAGGGCGGCGGTGACGTTGGAAGTGGTGGTCGATTTTCCGATTCCGCCCTTCCCATAGATGGCAATCCTTCTCATATCTGAGGGTAATAAGCATTGATTAATAATTGTTACCAATAAAATAACACTGGACGCTTTCATTGAAATTACGCCGAAGAAAAACCGCCAGAATCATTTCAAATCACAAGAATTGACTCGATAAAGAAAAAAAAAGTCCGGGATAGAACCCTCCCGGATGGGTTTGGAAATCAGTTTTCTGCGTCCCCGGATGAGGAACCGCTGGACTCGGAATCACGAGGTTTCCTATCGAAATCGCGCTTCGGACGGTCGCCATAGTCCCTGCGGGGCCTGTCGCCGTAGTCCCTTCTCGGACGGTCTCCGAAGTCCCTGCGCGGGCGATTCCCATAATCACGCCTGGGGCGGTCTCCAAAGTCGCGCCCAGGTCTATCACCGTAATCTCTGCGCGGTCTGTCGCCATAATCACGCCTGGGGCGGTCACCGAAGTCCCTGCGGGGCCTCTCCCCTTCGGAGCTGCCCTCGCCCTCTTCTCCATAATCGCGTTTGGGCCTGTCGCCATAATCCCTTCTGGGGCGGTCGCCGTAGTCCCTCCTCAGACGGTCACCGAAGTCGCGCCTGGGTCTGCCGCCATATCCTCCGCGGCCGCCGAAATCCCTTCTTCCGCGTCCGTACCTCTCTCCGTTGGCTTTTCTGCGGGCTTCCCTGGCTTCCCTGTTGATGACGGCGGTCCCAGCATTCTCATAACCCGGATCGACGTAGGTGCCCTCGTAGATATCTTTCTTGGAGACCCACTCGACGGGCATCGGAGGTTCCTTCCACTTCTTGCGGTAATCGCGTTGGCTGGGTTTGCTCCCGGTCTTGTAGGCGGCGTTGCGCTCCATCTTCTGCTTAGAGACGCCTCCGTGCCTCTCGCGGAGACCTTCATCGGTTTCTTCCTCCGCAGTTTTTTCTTCGAAATTCCCAGAATATCCTTCTGCAATATCAGAAACGCCTTCCTCATCAGATGAATGGCCTATGGCTTGCAAGACTTCTGAGCGCTCTCCCTCGGAAAACTCCTGATTGAAAGTCTTCTCACCGAATTCTTCAGGAGCAGCCATCCCCTTCGATTCTTCTGAATCTATGGGCCTTTCATTATAATCACGTCTGGGGCGGTCGCCGTAATCCCTTCTGGGACGGTCCCCATAATCCCTGCGAGGTCTGTCGCCGTAATCTCTTCTTGGACGGTCTCCGTAATCGCGCCTGGGTCTGTCTCTATAGTCACGCTTGGGGCGGTCGCTGTAATCTCTTCTTGGACGGTCCCCGAATTCGCCTCTAGGCTTGTCGCCAAAATCCCTCTTGGGACGATCACCATAGTCACGCTTGGGGCGGTCACCGTAATCCCTCCTCGGACGGTCACCATAGTCACGCTTGGGTCTGTCCCCGAATTCGCCCTTGGGTCTGTCTCCGTACTCACGCTTGGGTCTGTCCCCGAATTCTCTTCTTGGCCTGTCGCCGTAGTCTCTCTTGGGACGGTCACCGTAATCGCGCCTGGGTCTGTCTCCATAGTCGCGTCTTGGCCTGTCTCCAAACTCCCGCTTAGGACGATCCGATCTGTCACCGTAACCATTATGCGGCCTATCAGAATCGGAATACCTCGGCTTCCTGTAACCGTCTTTCCTCCTGTAATCGGGTTTACCTTGCCTCCCGGCCGATGACCTCTCCCTGTGATACCCATCGAATCTACCGTTTTTCTTTCCATCGCTGGAATCTCTGTCATAGCCGGAATCTGCCATTGAATATCGAGCAGTCCTTATCGTGCCTTGCTTAAAAATGTTCGTGCCAGCCAGATTGTTTAGACACGAAGTTATCTGCGAAAATGTTGTTATAATACGGGTGCCACAATCGATTGACAAGATATTGTTTCTGACTTGCAACCAATGAAACCGATTGATGCGAACCGAAATTCAATGGGAATCGTTAAATATTGCTTAACTATGCTCATGTTCGGCAAGACGGCCATAGCGGCGGGGAAACACCCGGTCCCATCCCGAACCCGGCAGTAAAGTCCGCCCGCGTACCTGTCTGTACTGTATTGCGCAAGCGTACGGGAACTCAAGCACGCTGTCTGCCACT
>JAEEGL015817878.1_pt1 | contig 15693 bp, 17 predicted proteins | sample 9134231 | NCBI WGS metagenome assembly JAEEGL01 (sample SAMN16246548, study PRJNA631951) | gut metagenome | biome: gut microbiome; feature: rumen; material: fiber-attached | host: Bos | place: Iran: Karaj | collected 2018-10
CCACGCCATAGAGCGCATAGTGCCCGGCAGCTGGGTAGACGCCAGCTACAGGGCGTTCCACAGGGAGGAAGCGAAATACCTCATCCCCAGAGAATCCGAACTTCACCCCGACATCGAGCCTTTGGAGTCTCACCCCGGCTGCATATGCATGGGAGGCTACAAAGCGGGCCTTGCGGGAGGAGAGTTCTTCTTCCCATTAAGGGACTGCCCCGAGCACAAGGGGGTCTATCCGGTCTTCGGAAGGGTGATCTCGGGAATGGATGAGATATACCGACTGGAAAAGGTGAAGACCAGGCCTGTCGAAGGCCTTGGGATGGCGGTTAACTGCCCGCTTGAGCCCGAGGTTATAAAAAGCGTGAAGGTGGATACCTTCGGGGTCGATTATCCCGAACCGGTAAAGCTCAACGTCCCCCTGCCGAAGAACTGGTCATGACGGGCGCGGGGGCTCTGTCCGCTTATAATATTCATCGCTCCCCGGCTTTAATACCGAATAAACTTTAATAAATTGCATTTAAACAATAAAAAACTCGCATTTTTTTTGTGCCCCTCTTGATTAGAAGGGGCACAAAATGTTAGTATAACTCATAGCCAACAAGTAAAAGTAAAATCTGAAGAAAAATGGTAATTATCGCCCAATTTTTTTCTGATTTTACTCTGAAGTTAAATAATGCATTAATATGCGGAATGGAAGGCCGGAATGCGAGTCGGGAAGAACAGATACATAAAAGAGACCATAGAGGTCACGGCCGAGTTCGGACTTGAGAACGTTACAGTCAGACGCATATCCGGCAAGGCCGGCGTCTCCGAGGCAGCCCTCTACCGTCACTTCAAAGACAAGGAAGACCTGATCAACAAGACCTTTCTGACCATAGACGAAGAGGTATCGGAGGTATTCTACAGCGCCCTGATGAACAGGCCCGACGACGGCAGACCCTTCGGGGATGTCATATACGAGGCCTGGAAGACCGTCTTTGATTTTCTTCAGAAAGAAAAGAGCAAGACCCTTTTTCTCATACGCTACCGCTACTCCTCTCTTTTCACCGACGAGATCAGAAAGGAGAGGGTCATGTGCACCGCCCGCTACGAGCCCCTCTGCAGGCTTCTGGCCGACAATCTGGGCGGATCGCCCGATTATTACCGCAATTTCGCCGTCGCCTACGTCTTTGAGCTATGCGTGCTCTTCTCCGAGAAGATACTCATGGGCCGGCTGGATCGCAGCCCCGAGCTCGAGGCATCACTCTGGAAGTTCATGCTCAACATCATTCCCAGCTTCAAGGAAGAATGGGTGACCGTATAGCGGGTATTACAAAGCTTAAGCATCCGGGCCTTAGGGCCCGGTTTTTTATTGCCCTTAAAGGAGTTTTCAAGTCTGCCCCGATACGCAGGCGATTCGTCAATACGCATGTGAAATTTGATAAATTTCATGGTCTGCCCGCGATAATTAAATATAAATAGAATATAATGCTCTCGACTTTTCACGATATGTAGTATAATGAAGGCGAGGTTATTTGAATTAAATATAAATAAATTAAATTGTTTAATATTTTATACCGAAGGCGAAAGCCTGCGGGTCCAAGAAAGGAAGTGGCAGAGATGAACGAATGGCAGAAAGGATTCCGAGCCCTGTTCCCCAACTGCGAAAAGAGGGTCTACCTGGAGGCGGCGGTCCAGAACGGCGGCTGCACCAGAGTGGAAGCTGCCGTGAAAAGCTTTTTCGACGAATACTACGCCGGCGTGATAGACGGAAAGCATCAATGGAACGACGCGGCGGACGAGACGAGAGAGCTGCTGGCTGAGCTGCTGGGCGGGGTCTCCCCGAAGCACATAGCCTTCACCAAGAACACCGTCGAAGGCCTCAACATGATAGCCCGGGGCTTCCCCTTCAAAGAAGGAGACAACGTGGTCATCGCCGAGATCGAGCATTCCTCCAACGTCTTCCCCTGGCTCATGCTGAAGGAAAAGGGCGTCGAGGTCAGGATGGTCAGGGCGGAGGGAGACCAGCTCCCCGCGAGGCTATACGAAGAGCATATGGACGAAAACACCAGGATAGTCGCCGTAAGCCACGTGCAGGCCCCCAACGGCTACAGGCACGACCTTAAGGAGCTGGCCGATGTCTGCCACAAATACGGCGCATATCTGGTGGTCGACGCCATACAGAGCCTGGGCATGGTGCCCTTCGACGCCATAGGCTGGGGCGTGGACGCCATCTCTTCGGGCTGCCACAAGAACCTGCTGGCCCTGCCCGGGGTGGGTTTCATGTACATGAAGCCGGAGCTCATGAGGCTGGTAAAGCCGGTATTTGCGGGGGCAAACGCAGTCCTTGACGTCGATAAGAGGAATTGGACCGTCGTCTGCAAAGACGAGGAGGACGCCCGCAAGTACGAGATGAGCAATCTGAGCTACGCCGCCATTTACTCTTTAAGGGAAGGCCTTAAGATCGTAAAGGAGATAGGCGTGGAGAACATCCAGGCCTGGGTCACGCCCCTGTCCGCGAAGATGAACAAGGGCTTAAGAGACATAGGCTATTACGTCGCGACTCCGGAGGATCCGGAGCGCAGGTCCAACATCAACTCGGTGGTGGTCCCTGACCTCGCCGGCATGAGGAAGTGGTTCATAGAGAGGGGCGTCTGGATCAGCAAGATGGACGCCGGCTACATCAGGTTCTCCCTCGGGGGCTTTTCCAATGAGGACGACGTGAACGCCGGCCTCGACATGGCCGCAGGGTACTACGAGAAGTTCGTGAAGGAGAGATGATATGAAGACACTGGCGTTACTGGGATGCGGGACCCTGGCCTCGATCATCGCCGACGGAGTCGCAAGGGATCTTGCCCGCGAATACAGGATCATTGGGGTTTGCGACATAAACTCCGGGGCTGCGGAAAACCTGGCGAAGAAGCTGGGCTGCGAAGCCTTCACGGAGCTTAAGGACATGCTCCTTAAAAAGCCCGACATAGTAGTCGAAGCCGCGGCGGGCCCCGTGCTCAAGGAGAACGCCGTCTCCATACTGGAGAGCGGGGCGGACCTCATCCCTCTGTCGGTGGGTGCCTTCACCGACCCCGGGCTCTACGGCAGGATACTTGAGGCAGCTGAGAAAAACGGCTGCACCGTACACATACCCTCCGGCGCCATAGGAGGCTTCGACCTGATGGGAGCCGGCATGGCGGCGGGCGGGCTCACAGCCTCGGTCACCACCGAAAAGCCTCCCAAAGCCCTGATGAACTCCCAATGGTTCACGGGCACCGAGGCCGACACCGAGGTCAGAGAGGTCTTCAGCGGCAGCGCGGCTGAAGCCATAGAGAAGTTTCCCAAAAACGTCAACGTGGCGGTAGCCCTGGGCCTTGCCACCCTGGGCCCCGCCAACACGAAGGTGAATATAAGGAGCAACCCTGCTCTCAAGAGGAACAGGCACACCATAGAGCTGGAGGGCAATTTCGGGAAGGCGACCATAGCGATAGAAGCGGCGCCCTCCTCCAACCCCGGCTCCAGCTCCCTCGCCGCCTACAGCGTTCTGGCTTTACTGAAGAGGATGGCATCCCCCGTTCAGATAGGATAAAGCGTTTTCCGCAAATATGAGAAGGAGGTAATCCGCATGAAAAAACTCTCATTTGCAACTATCGTGCTCATTGCCCTGATACTGGGCATAGCCTTCGGCTTACTGGCGCCGGGCGCCGCCAAGAGCCTGTCCGTCGTGGGGACCCTGTTCACCAGAGCCCTCAAGATGGTCATGATACCCATGATACTGTTCTGCGTCACCGCGGGCATAGCAAAGATCAGCAGCCCCAAGGCGGTGGGAAAGATAGGCATCGCCACGGTGGTATTCGCCCTCATAACAAATATATTCTCTTCCGCCTTCGGCGTCGCGACCATACTCATAGGCGATCCGACCAGGGGCGTGAGCATAGAAGGCCTGGCTCCCGCGGAAGCGGCAGCGGCCCCGTCCTTCTCCGAGATCATCACCAGCATAGTGCCCGACAATATCTTCACAGCCCTCACCTCCAACAACACCCTGGCCATAGTGTTCTTCGCCATGCTCTTCGGTATCGCCATCGTGCTGTCGGGAGAGAAGGGGCTTAAGACCGCGGAGATAGTCGAATCGGCCTCCGAGGTGACCTCGACCCTCATAGGCATGGTCATCAAGTTCACCCCCGTGGGCGTGTTCTTCCTCATGGCCAACACCATAGCGAATCACGGCATGTCCATACTGAGCGCCATGGCCAAGTTCCTGCTCTGCATCTGGGTCGGGACCATACTCTTCATACTGCTCTGGGGCTTCATTTTCTGCACCTTCGTCGCGAAGCTGCCCTTCGGCAAGTTCCTCTCCAGCGTCAAGGAGGCCTTCATGATGGGCCTCGCCACCTGCTCCAGCGCCGCGTCCATGCCCCTCAACATCGAGAACACCGAGAAGTACTTGGGCGTTCCCAAGGAGCTGAGCACCATGGTCATGAGCATAGGGACGGTCATAGTCAACGGAGGCTCCGACGTGTACAAAGCCGCTGGAGCCTGCTTCCTGGCTTCCCTCTACGGGGTCGAGATGGGCCTCCCCCAGATACTCACCATAGTTCTCACCACCTCCGTACTGGTAACGGCGGGGGTCCCGGCAGCGGGCACCCTCACCATAGCGGTGCTGCTGTCCTCCATGGGAGTACCGGTGGACGGCATCGCCCTGCTGATGGGAGTCGACCGTCTCCGCGACATGATCTCCACCGCGGGCAACGTCTACATGCATTCCCTCGCGGCCGTGGTCATCAACAAGGTCTGCGAAGAGGACACCAAGCTCCTCAAGAAAGAGTAGCCTTGCGGCGCGCAAGGCCGCGCGAGGCTTAAGGCTCTCGGAAAACCGAACTGACGTTGAAAGAAACGCCGCCTTTTGCCGGTACCCCCGGCAGGGCGGTGTTTTATTGTCCGTATTTCAGACAAATAGCCTCTATTTGCTCTCTCCGCTTTATTCCGAACCCCTTTTTATGGTATGATATTTAAGTATTCGATCTTAAAGTTCACAAAGGAGGAACCATGGAATATCAGCATATTATCGACGCCGTCATGAAAGAGAATGAGGCCCTGAGCGCCCTCGCACTCAAGATGTACGAGAACCCCGAGACCGCCTACAACGAGGTCAAAGCCTGCGCATGGATGTGCGAGGCCCTCGAGCACTACGGTTTCAAGGTCGAAAAGGGACCCTACGGCATGCCCACCGCCATCAGAGCTGAGTGGGGCAGCGGCCATCCCGTCATCGGCCTTCTCGCCGAGTATGACGCTCTCCCCGGACTCTCCCAGACCCAGAACACCTTTAAGGATCCGGCGGTCGCCGGCGGCCCCGGACAGGGCTGCGGCCACAACCTGCTGGGCGTAGCGACCCTTGCCGCCGCCATAGGCATGAAGGCTGACCTCGAGAAGAGCGGCCTTCCCGGCACCGTCGTCTTCTACGGCTGCCCGGCCGAAGAAGTGCTCACCGGCAAGGCCTTCATGGCAAGAGAGGGAGCATTCAGAGAACTGGATCTGGCCTTCGCATGGCACGGCGGAAGCAAGAACCATGTAGGTCTGGGCATGGGAGGAGGCCTGAACAGCGCCATCTTCCACTTCAAGGGCAAGACTGCCCACGCGTCCGCCGCCTGGAACGGCCGTTCGGCCCTCGACGCAGTGGAGCTCATGAACAGCGGTGCCAACTACCTGAGAGAACATATGACCCCCAACTCCAGGATCCACTACGTGTATAAAGAAGCCGGAGTCGCTCCCAACATCGTTCCCGACAGGGCTTCCGTCTGGTATTACGTAAGATCACTGCGCAGAAGGGACATCGACGAGCTCTACGGCAGACTGGTCGACTGCGGCAGAGGCGCCGCCATCATGACCGGCACCGAGAGGGAGAGCGAGTTCCAGGGCGGCTGCTACAACACCATGTCCAATAAGGGCATAGCCGACGGATCCGCCGCGGGCTATCGCATGGTGCCCGCGGCTCAGTACACCGAAGAGGAGCTGGCCATGGCCGACGCCCTCAACAGGACCATGCCCGAATTCGAGGTCAAGAAGCCCGAGGAGCCCATCCACACCGGCTTCCTCTACAATCCCAACGAGTATCACATCAGCCCGGGCTCTTCCGACGTCGGCGACGTTGAGCACATAGTTCCCGGCATCATGGTCAACACCGCAAGCCAGAACTACCTGGGCGTAAACCACACCTGGCAGACCACCTGCTGCTCCGGCAACGGCATAGGCTTCAAGGGCATGATGAGAGGCGGAGTCTGGATGGCTCTGGCCGCCGCCAAGTTCTTTAGAGACAAGGAGCTGGTCGACAAGGCCTGGGAGACCTTCAAGAAGGACATGGACGGCGAAGTCTACGAGTGCCCCATCCCCAAGGAAGTACCCATCCCTCAGCCCCAGCAGTAGAGATCTAAGGAGCCATAAATGAAGAACAACGGACTCAACAAATGGATAGGCGAGTGGTATGAGAAGTACGGCGACGAGCTCAACGCCATGACCCACGACATCTGGGCCCATCCCGAGCTGGGCCTCAAGACCTATCATGCGGCCGAGGCCGCCCTTCAGTTCGCCAAGACCCACGGTTTCCCCGACGCGGTGAAGACCAAGGCCGGACAGGGCTTTGACTTCTGCGAGACCGGAAACGCGGTGATCGCGACCTACGGCAGCGGAAAGCCCGTCATAGGCATCATAGGTGAGCTGGACGCCCTTCCGGGCCTGGGCAACGAAGACGTGGACCACAAAGCCCCCGTCGAGGGACCCGGCCAGGGCTGCGGCCACAACCTTATAGCGGGAGCCTGCATGGGCGCCGCCTGCGCCCTGCGCTACGCCATGGAAAAAGAGGGAGCCCCCGGCACCCTCAAGATGATAGAGTGCCCCGGCGAGGAAGTAGGACGCGGAAAGGCCCTCCTTGCCAAAGACGGAGCCTTTAAGGACCTCGACATCGCCATCATGTGGCATCCGGGCAGCGGGGAGTTCTCCACCGAGCCCCAGCACGCCCTCACCGTTATGGCGGGAACCTTCGAATTCCACGGCAAGTCGGCCCACGCCGCAGGCGCCCCCTGGAACGGCAGGAGCGCCCTCGACGCGGTCCAGCTGATGAACATGGGAAGCGAGTTCTTAAGAGAGCACATCAAGACCGAGTGCCGCATGCATTACCAGATCACCGACGGCGGCCAGGCCCCCAACATCGTGCCCGACTACGCTTCGGTCAAGTACTTCTGCAGGGCCCTCCACAACGACGTGGTAAAGGACCTCTACGAAAGAGTGGTGAGGAACGCCGAAGGCGCCGCCCACATGACCGACACCAGGCTCGACGCTAAGCTCATCTTCATCATCCCCTACTTCTACGAGAACAGGCCTCTCTGCAAGCATCTCGACAACGTCTCCAGAGTCATTCCCGAGCTGGAGTACACCGAGGAAGAGATCGCCTGGGCCAGGAACCTCACCAAAGACTACACCGGAGAGGACGCTCCCGAGAAGACCGAGGATGTTCTGCCCTTCTGCAAGAAGGATTACGAGGAGTGGGGCGTAGGCACCACCTGCACCGACACCGCCGACATCTCCTACTTCTGCCCCACCGCCCACATCCACGGAGGCGGAGTGGTCAAGGCTGCCCCCGGACATCACTGGACGGTCACCGCCTGCTCCGGCACCTCCATAGGCATGAAGGCCATGCAGAGAGCCGGCAAGGTGCTGGCCCAGGGAGGTCTCGAGGCCCTCTACGACCGGAGCGTCATCGACGAATGCTGGAAATATTTCAAGAGCCTCAACATCCCCTCCTACGAGGAGGTCTACAGCCTGCCCATCCACGATATACAGGAGGCATAGTACGAAAGCGTGAAGCGCTTCATATCACAAAAGTTCAAAGATCTCGCTCAGGGCCTCATACTCGATACCGAGGCCCTGAGCGCATATGACGACGTCATAGACCTGAGCATAGGAGACCCGGACCTCACCACCGACAGGGCGGTAATCGAGTCTGCCATGAATGACGCGAAGGCGGGCTATACCCGCTACGGAGACCCTGCCGGGGACCCGGAGCTCATTAAGGCCATATGCCTCGACCTCAACAGAAGGCAGGGCCTCGGGCTCGAGCCCTCCATGGTGCAGATCAGCTGCTCTGCGGGCCTCGCCATGATGATGTCCCTGATCGCGGTAAGCGAGCCGGGGGACGAGGTCATGGTCCTCTCGCCCCACTACCCCGAGTACAGCGGGCAGATAGCTCTGGCGGGAGCGAAGGAGGTCGAAGTCGCCTTAAGGCCCGAGGACGGTTTCGCCATAAGCAGGGAGCTGCTCGAAGGCGCCGTGAGCTCTAAGACCAAAGCCCTCATCTTCAACAACCCGGTGAACCCCACGGGGGTCCACTACAAGGAAGATACCCTGAGGCTGCTGCTGGATTTCGCCGAAGCTCACGACATAGCGATACTGGCCGACGAGATATACACCGGCCTGGTCTACGACGCCCCCTTCAGGTCGATACTCAGCATGCCCGGAGCCATGGAGCGGGCCGTCAGCATAGGAAGCTTCTCCAAGAACTACATGATGACAGGCTGGAGGGTGGGCTGGCTCGCCGCTGATCCCGCTTTCCTCGCTGTCATACTGAGGGTGAGCGACCTGATGACCTACTGCGCTCCCAGCGTCTCCCAGAGGGCGGCCCTGGCTGCCCTTAAGGAGGGCGACAGACTGAGTAAGCTCTACAGGCCCGTATTCAGGGAGAGGGTCATGTACGGGGCCGAAAAGCTGGCCTCGGTGCCCGGCATCGATATAATGAAGCCCCAGGGCACCTTCTACCTCTTCCCCTCGATAAAAAAGAGCGGCATGAGCTCAGAGGAATACTGTTCCTGGCTGCTCCGCGAAAAACACATACTGGCTACCCCGGGAAGCCTCTTCGGAAGAGGAGGGGAGGGCTGCGTCAGGTTCTCCTGCACCGTGCCCCTCGAAAAGCTCAGGGAAGCCTTCGAAAGGCTGGCCCCTTAGGACCGCTTTTTGATCAGGACAGGGCCCTTAAAGAAAGGAAAACAGCATGACAAATCTTGAGACCGCGAAAAAGTACCAGGACTACATGGTCCGGGCCCGCAGGTATCTCCACGAGAACCCGGAGCTCACCGGCCAGGAGTACGAGACCGCGAAGTTCATAGACGAAGAGCTGACCAGGCTCGGCATAGAGCACGTGGTCGTCGAAAACGGCGGAGTCCTGGGTTTCATAAGAGGCCCGAAGAAGGGCAGGACGGTACTGCTCAGGGCCGACGTCGACGCCCTTCCCGTCCTCGAAAAGGACAATCTTAAGAACTGCCGCCCTGTCTGGTCGAAGAACCCCGGCGTCATGCACGCCTGCGGCCACGACGGCCACACCGCGGGGCTTTTAGGCGCCGCCAGGGTGCTGCTCGAAAAGCGGGACGAGCTGGAGGGCGACGTCATACTTTGCTTTGAGAGGGGAGAAGAGGGCGGAGGCAACGTCCGCTACATCTTCGCCTACATGGACAAGAACGACATACACGTCGACTCCTGCTTCGGACTTCACGTGGGCAGCCTTCCCACCGGAAAGATAGCGGTCAACAACACCAGGGTCAACGCGGGCTCAATGCGCTTTCAGGTCACCATAGAAGGCAGGGGAGGCCACGGTTCCCGCCCCGACAAGTCCATCAACCCCATAGACTGCTTCGTCGCCGTCTATCAGAGGCTGCAGGCCTTAAGGCTCACCGCCGTCGATCCCTACCAGACCTGCACCTACTCGGTGGGTTCCTTAAACTCCGGCGCCGTCCCCAACGTCATACCCCAGACCCTGACCTTCTCGGGCACCATGAGGACCTACGACCCCGAGACCGCCGGCATGACCTTCCACAACGAGATGAAGAAGATCATAGAGAGCACCTGCGAATCCTTCGGCTGCACCGCCCATTTCGACAACTGGGCGAAGCCGGGCCTCGCCACCATCAACGAGCCGGCCTACGCCGCTTTCGCCAGAAAGGTCATAGGCGCCGAGATAGGCGAGGAGAACGCCTGCCAGCAGGAGCCCTCCATGGGCAGCGAGTCCTACGCCATGTACCTTAAGATGTGGCCCGGAGTCTTCGGAGGCCTGGGATCCTCCAACCCCGAAAAGGGCACCGGAGCCAGCGGCCACAACGAGCGCTTCGACATAGACGAGGACTGCCTGGCCTACGGAGCCTGCGCCCACGCCACCTATGCCATAGAGTACCTGAAGCTTAAGGAGGTCCCCGAGTACGGACCCAAGATGAGCTTTAAGGAGATACTCAAGCTGCAGGGCCGCGAGGACATGATAGCGGAGCTCTACAAATAACGGCCTGCCTTCCCGATCCCTCAGCCTGCTTTTTGCGCCTTAAAGCCCAGCCCCTCTGACCCCATGATGCCTGTACTCGCCCTCAACTGCATATCCCACTTCCTTGTGGACGGAGTCTGCGTCGCGTCCATCTTCGCCCTTGCCGCGGAGAGGGGCTTTTACGAGGCCGTGCTGGTCTACAACACCCTGGCCTTTGCGACCCAGTGCCTTGTGGGCCTTTGGATCGACAAAAGGGAGGACAGGGCAAGGGCCCAGGCGCTTTCTATGCTTTTGGTCTGCTGTTCGGTCTTCGCCCCGGGTCCCGTGCTCAGAGCTGTGATCGCGGGCTGCGGCAACAGCGTATTCCACGTCTGCGGGGGTACAGTCACCATGGAGCATTCGAAAGGAAAGGCGAGGGATCTGGGGCTTTTCGTCGCCCCGGGAGCCTTCGGAGTGACCCTGGGGACCCTTTGGCCGCAGCTTTCCCCGGTGTTTTCGGCGCTGCTTGCCCTTGCCGCCGCCCTGGTCCTGTATTCCTTGAAAAAATATCCCGAAAGCTGGGCGAAGCCCGCGGAACCGGTACTTCCAAGTATTGAGCAGGCAGGGCAGGGCGCCCTCGGCTCTTCAAAATACCTGCCGGCTCTTTACGCCTCCCTTCTCACCGCCGCCGTAGCGGTCAGGGCTGTGGGAGGAAGCGCGGTAAGCTTTCCCTGGATGACGGGGATTGGAGCAAGGCTGCTGCTCACCCTCTTCGTCTTTTCGGGGAAATCCCTGGGAGGCTTTTTCGTCGACCGAATAGGCGAAAGAAGGACAGCCCTGATCTCGCTGCCTCTGTGCGCGGTCTGCATAGTGTTCTTTCAGGAGCTCGCGCCCCTGTCCCTTTTGGGCCAGCTGCTGCTCAACCTCACCATGCCGGTCACCCTCTGGCTTTTATACCGCGTCATGCCCGACAGCCCCGGGACGGCCTTCGGCCTCGCGGCCTCGGCTCTCTGGCCCGGCACTCTGCTGGGAAACCTCATAAGCCTCACCGGTACAGCGAAAAACGCCCTCCTGTCCGCCTGCCTCGCCTTCGCCCTCTTCGCCGTCCTTCTGCCCTCAAAAGGCCTTGAAGAGGGAGCGAAAGACCGGCCGGAAAAGCTCAAACCCTCATCAGACCCTGTAAAGGAGGTCCCAAAATGAAGATAAGAAGCCTGCTCATCAGCCTTTCGCTGGTTTTGCTTTCGGCGGGGCTTGCCTTCGCCGACGTAGCCTGGCCCGCGCCCGAGCCCGAAAAGAAGACCAATTATATCATTCCCATAGCGGTGACAGCGGTATGCGTCATCGCGATAGCCCTTATAATCAGGAAGAAAAAGAAGTAAAATGAAAGCAAGACGTATCCTTACCGGACTTTTCCTCGTCCTGGCGTCCGCAGGCGCCGCCTTTGCAGACGCGATGGCGCTTCCCGAACCCGAAAAGCCCAATTACCTAATCCCTATAGCGGTGACAGCGGTCTGCGTCATCGCCATAGCCCTCATCATTAAAAAGAGGAAGAAGTAAAAATGAAAACAAGACACATTCTCGCCTCCCTCGCCATAGTCCTGGCCTCCTTCAGCTACTGCTTTGCCGACATAGCCTGGCCCGGCAGAAATCTGGCCCGCAACGCAGGACCCCTGCTGATAGTCTGCGCCGCCATCATAGCGATAGTGCTCGTAAAGCATAAGAGGTAGCCCATGGGCCTTGCCGCGTTTCTCACGGGTCTAATAGAGACTCCCCTCATGTACCTCTTCGGCATGCGCTCCAAAGACGCCGTTATAGTCGTGATCGCAGCCAATATCGCGACCAACATCAGCCTGAATCTGGCCCTGGGTATGATGGGGTCGACGCCTCTTTTGACCTTAGGCCTTGAGCTTTCGGTGGTGCTCATAGAGTACTTGCTCTACAGGCGCGTGGCTGAGGACGTGCCGCGCCTCTTTCTCAAGACCCTGGCTGCCAACGCCGCGTCATTCTGCGCGGGGCTCTTGATCCTTCCGCTCCTGAAGTGAGATCCGAAAGAGTCTGCCCCTTCCGGGGATCTGGTAACTCATGCATAAACACAACGATTTCACAAGAGGGCCTATAACCGGCCCTCTCATAATGTTCGCCCTCCCTGTGATGGGGGCGATGATACTCCAGTCTCTCTACGGCGCGGTGGACCTGATGATAGTCGGCAAATACGGAAACGCCGCCGACGTTTCGGCGGTCTCGACCGGAGCCCAGATCATGTCCACCCTGACCCATACCGTCGTCAATCTGGCCGTGGGAGTGACCATCCTTCTCGGCCAGTTCATCGGAGCAGGCAGGATAAAGGAGGCGGGCGGCATCATCAGGAGCGGTATAAGGCTCTTCGGCGCCCTGGCCCTCGTTCTGAGCGCCGCGATCCCTCTGGCTTCCGGCCCTCTGTGCACGCTGATGAACGCTCCCCCCGAAGCCTTCGAAAAGACCGTGTCCTACGTCACCATATGCGGCGCAGGATTCCTTTTCATAGTCTCATATAACCTGCTCGGCGCTGTCTTCAGAGGCATGGGAGACTCCAAAACTCCGCTCCTTTCAGTCGCGATAGCCGCGGTGTTCAACGTCTTCGGCGACCTCTGGTTTGTAAGAGGGCTGGGTATGGGAGCTTCGGGAGCCGCGGCGGCTACCGTCGCCTCGCAGGCTCTGAGCATAGTCATCTGCCTTGCGGTGATCTCAAGGCGGGGGCTTCCCTTCAGCCTGACCTCGCCCGAGGCCAAAAGCCTTAAGGGCGTCACCGGCAGGATAGTCAGGCTGGGCACTCCCATCGCTCTTCAGGGGATGATGGTGAGCCTCTCCTTCATGGTCATAGTAGCCATAGTTAATTCCCTCGGCCTCATATATTCCGCGGGAGTCGGAGTCGCCGAGAAGGTCTGCGGGTTCATCATGCTCATATCGTCGGCGTTCTCCCAGGCCATATCCTCGTTTACCGCCCAGAACATCGGGGCGGGCAGCGAGAAGAGGGCGAGAGACGCTCTTCTGTGCGGCATGGGCATATCCTTCGGAGTATCGGTCTTCATCGCCTGGTTCAGCTTCTTTAAGGGCCACCTGCTTACCGGTCTCTTTACTTCGGACCCGCAGCTGATCGCCGCCGCGTGGGATTATCTCAGGGCCTATGCCATCGATACCCTGCTGACCAGCATAATGTTCTGCTTCGTCGGATACTTCAACGGCTGCGGATCGACCGGCTTTGTCATGGCGCAGGGCATAGTTAGCGCCTTTTTCGTGAGGATCCCGGTGTCCTGGCTGGCCAGCCGGGTGAGGCCGGTATCGCTGTTCCGCATAGGCCTCGCTACCCCGGCGTCCACCGCTCTTCAGATCGTCCTCTGCGTCTGGTATTATTACAGGAGGAAAAACCGCGTCTCTTCAGAAAAGGCAGACGCAAAAAAACTTTAAAATTACTCAATTCAGGTGCATAACCCGCCGCAGGATGATATAATATATCCAGTTCCAATGAATTAAGGAGGGAAAGATATGGCATTTTTCGATAAGGTAAAGGAAGTCGGCATCAAAGGTCTCGACAAAGCCAAGGATCTGGGAGATCAGGCAAAGCTCAATGTTCAGAAGGAAAAGGCTCAGCTGAAGATCAAGGAAGTCTACGGAACCATAGGCAAGGGCCTTGTGGAGAAATATCCCGAGCTTTTGGAGCAGTATTTCGGCGAAGAGGCTGCCGTGATCAAGGCTGCCCAGGAGGAGATCGCCAAGCTCGAGGAGCAGCTGGCTGCCCTCAAGGCTCAGTAAGGGCCTCATAAAGGCGCCCTTGTGCCCGATATGATCATAATAAAAAGGACCCGCCCCGCGCGGGTCTGTTTTTTATGATGTCTGCAAGCCGCATCTCAGGATCAGAACACAGGATATAGTGTAAGATACGAGGAAAGCCGCCTTGTTTGATGTTGATAAAATGTCTGTGCCAAGAGTTAATATGATAAAAAAACATAACCTCCGATTTAACCGGGGGTTATGATTTGCGCCATGCCGAAGAGCCTGCAGCCGGGCGCTATCCCCGGCAATGCCTCTGGTTTGGGTAGTGCTCGTGTATGTACTCCTTGACCATCTTCTGCGAGTCGTTGGTGTACTTCTTGAGCCACAGGTAGGCGGAGTCGCTGTCGCCCTCCTCGGTCGCCCTCAGCATCTCCTCGAAGACGTGGGCGTCGGCGCCCCTTTCCTCGCGGCAGGCGGCGTAGATGTTCCTTAGCAGGACCTGCTGTCCCTGTATGTTTATCATGCTCCTGTGGAGGCGGCGGTTCCCGCAGCTGCGGTAATAGGTGCCGATGAAGTGGAAGACGGCGTTGACCTCCTCTTCGGGGGTCTTCGCTGCCTTGTAGGCTTTAAGCCAGCTTGAAAGCTCGGCAACTATCGAGGCTCTGTCGCCGTAGTCTATGGCAAGCTGTATTGCCTTCTTATGCAGGGTGCCGGCCAGCTGGTTGATCTCCTCCACGTCGTGATCGTCGAGGGCGATCACCGTAGCTCCAACGTTGTTCTCGTACTCGATGAGCTCCTCCTGGATGAGCCGGTTGACGGCTTCCCTGATGGGAGTGCTGCTGACGTTGAGCTCGTTCTTGATCTCGTTGACGTTGAGGTGTGAGCCCAGGGGGAAGCGCAGGCTTATTATCTGCTCCCTCAGGACGCTGTATACCTGGTCGACCAGGGATTCTCTTTTAATGACTTCGGACATGGGTACTCCTACAGCGCCGCCTTTATAGCCTTAAGCAGGTCGTCGTACTCGTCGAAGACCTGAAGGTCAGGGTTGTCGGCCTTGATCTTCTCGGTGGTCCTGAAGAGGAAGCCGGCTTTTCCGGCCCTTATCATGTCCAGGTCGTTGTAGCTGTCGCCTACGGCAATGGTCTCAAAGCCGACGGACTGAAGGCCCTTCACGGTGGTGAGCTTGGACCTTTCGCAGCGCATTCTGACTCCCGAGAGCATGCCCTGTTCGTCGGTGATGATGCGGTTGCAGTAGAGGGCGGGCCAGTCCAGCTTCTTCATGAAGGGCATGGCGAACTCGTAGAAGGTGTCGCTGAGCACAACCACCTGGGTGGTCCTTCTGAGCTCGTCCATGAAATCCTTGGCGCCGGGCAGCAGGTCTATGGTCTCTATGACGTCCTGTATGTCCTTAAGGGTCAGGCCGTGCTCCCTGAGTATGCCCATGCGCCACTTCATCAGCTTGTCGTAGTCGGGCTCGTCCCTGGTGGTGCGGGTCAGCTGGGGTATGCCGCTGGCTTTCGCGAAGGCTATCCAGATCTCGGGGGTAATGACTCCCTCCATATCGAGGCAAACTATGTTGATGTCGCTGCTCATAGGTTCTCTCCCAGTGCTTTAAGCACGTATTCCTTCATCTCTTCTTTTTCTATGACGTCGCTGTGGAGCACCTCGGCGTCCTTAAGGGAGCTGAGGCTCTCGGGGACGGGCACTCC
>JAEEGL016553914.1_pt1 | contig 15693 bp, 16 predicted proteins | sample 9134231 | NCBI WGS metagenome assembly JAEEGL01 (sample SAMN16246548, study PRJNA631951) | gut metagenome | biome: gut microbiome; feature: rumen; material: fiber-attached | host: Bos | place: Iran: Karaj | collected 2018-10
ATGGCCGATCATTGATGATGCGACCATGGCCAGCAATATGCTGAAGAAGATCGTCGTGATCATGGAAGAAAGATACGAAGCCTTTGCGGCCGCCGGAGTCCGGAATATCTCGCTCTTCAACGATTTTGTCGAGAAACATAACGAGAATCTCAAGGAAGACGAGTCGCCGATGGAAAAGATGCCGTTTATCGTTGTGATCATCGACGAGTTGGCGGACCTCATGGCCATCGCCGGAAAGGAAGTCGAATTGTCGATCCAGCGTATCACGCAGCTGGCCAGAGCCAGCGGCATTCATCTGATCGTAGCGACTCAGCGTCCATCCACGGATGTCATTACGGGTCTGATCAAGTCGAATATTCCTTCCCGTATCTCGTTCGCGGTCGCTTCTTCCATCGATTCGAGAACGATCCTGGATCAGACAGGAGCTGAACGGCTGCTGGGAAACGGCGATATGCTGTATTATCCGCAAGGAGAGAACGCTCCGATCCGTATGCAAGGCGTCTATGTGACCGACAAAGAAATCAACAAGATCACGGATTTCGTCAAAAAGGAACAGAAACCGGAATACGAGGATTCCTACTATGAATTCCTTACCAACATGTCAGGGACGACCGTCATGAACGCCAGCAGCGTCAATGCGGACAGTATGGATTCCCTGTATGACGATGTCGTGGAGTTCGTCAAGATGCAACAGAAAGCATCCACCTCTCTCTTGCAGAGACGTTTCGGCATCGGCTACAACCGGGCTGCCCGTCTGATCGACACCCTGGAAGACCGAGGAGTCATCGGCCCGTCGAATGGTGCCAAACCGAGAGAAGTCTACCTGAAACCGGATGACGAGATCGATGAATGAACATGTATATGAATTGAGAAGAAACTGAAAATAAACTGAAACAACTATGAGACGACAAAGTCCTTTCCCTGTGCTACATTGAAGAAGCAAGTAACGGGAAAGGACTTTATTAATTCTTTTTATCTCGTAGGCCGTATCGTCGATACTGCCGATATGACCAAAACAAGCAACGGCGTGAATATCGCCCGTCTTCATCTTTCGGTAGAACGTCTGAACAAGGATCAGGAAGTGACCAATGATATCTTTGAAATCGTGCTCTTCCGTTCCCTGGCGGAACGGAGCTTCAAAGAGGGACAGGTGATCGCGATCAGCGGGAAGCTGCAAGCCAACAATTATGTGAAAGACGGCGTCAGCTACTACAACAATCAGCTGATTGCCAGCTCCATCTATGTGATGGAATGAAAGATAGGAGGGAACTCCTATCTTTTCTTAAAAATGAGCTATAATATTCTTATGTTTGATTCATTGCAAGATAAGCTCACTAAAACATTGAGAAGCGTTCAGGGCAAGGCTAAACTGTCGGAACGCAATATGGAAGATACGCTCAAAGAGATACGTATCGCTTTGCTGGAATCCGATGTCAACTACCAGGTCGTAAAAGATTTTCTGGAAAGAGTGCGGCAGGAGTCCATCGGCCAGGATGTCATCAATTCGGTCGAACCGGGACAGCTGCTGGTCAAGATCGTTCATGACGAGATCATCAAACTCCTGGGGGATGATGAGAATAACAGCCTTGTTTTCGCAGAAAAAGGACTTACAAAAGTCATGATCGTCGGTCTCCAGGGCACAGGCAAGACCACCCAGGCGGCCAAACTGGCCAATCAGCTAAAGAAACAGGGACATAAACCGTTTATGATCGCTGCCGATACCGTACGTCCTGCAGCCATCGAACAGCTGCAGACCTTAGGCAAGCAGATCAATGTAGAAGTCTATTCCGAAGGAACGGACGTTCCGGTACTCAAACAGGTCGAGAACGGCATCGCCTATGCCGAGAAGAACGGCTTCGATATCGCTCTGATCGATACCGCCGGCCGTCTGCAGATCGATGAGGAACTGATGCAGGAACTTCAGGATATCAGAAACGCGATCCATCCGCAGGAGATCCTGCTGACCGTCGATGCTATGACCGGACAGGATGTCGTGAATGTCGCGAATACCTTCAACGAACTGCTGGATGTTACGGGACTGATCCTGACCAAATTCGATGGCGATTCCAAAGGTGGCGCCGCTTTGTCGGTCAAAGCCGTCACAGGCGTGCCGATCAAATACACGGGTACAGGCGAAAAGATCGCCGATCTGGAACCGTTCTATCCGGAACGGCTTGCCCAGCGTATCCTAGGCATGGGCGATGTCGTTTCTTTCGTTGAAAAAGCCCAGGAAGAGATCGATATGGCTGTCGCCGAAAAGACCGCCCAGCGCATGCTGGAAGGGCGTTTTACGATGGATGATCTTCTCAATTCCATCGAACAGTCACGCAAGCTCGGCCCGCTGTCATCCATCATGGGCATGCTTCCGGGAATGTCGGAAATGTCGCGTGCCATCAATGATGTCGATGCGGACAGAGAACTGAAATCCATCAAAGCCATCATCCAGTCGATGACGCCGGAAGAACGGGAAGATCCATCCATCATGCGTTCCTCGCACAAACGCCGGATCGCCAAAGGTTCCGGAACGACCGTGGATCAGGTCAACAAGCTTGTCAATCAGTACGACAAGATGAAGAAACTGATGAAAAACATGTCGTCGTTCGCGAATATGTTCAAGATGTAGCATGTGCGGAAGATATGAATTCAGCTATGTGCCGTCCAAGGTCGGCCAGCAGATCGAGAAGAAGGCGAAAGATCTTGAACAGAAATACAAAACCGGCGAAGTCTTTCCCGGTGATCGCGTCTTATGCATGATCGCCAAGGGAGAGAAGATCGACCTGACTGTTTTGAAATGGGGCATCATGAAAGACTCCTTGCGTATCAATGCCCGTAAGGAAACGATTGAAAGCAATGCTTCCTATTATAAGAAGAACTATGATCCGTGTGCTGTCATCGCCAACGGCTTCTATGAATGGGATTCCCATCATGACAAGTATTATCTCAAAGGAAAGGATGAATTCATCTACCTTGCGGGAATTTATAATGAGGAAGGTCTGCTGATCATCACGAAAGAAGCGGATGAATACATGCAAGGGATCCATCCCAGAATGCCGGTGATCCTGGATCAGAAAGAGATGATCCGCTATGTCCATGACGGCCAAATCCGCAGCAACGGAAAACAGCTGTTCATCGAACGCACGGAGGAATCCAGATTATTCTAAGAGTCAAGTAAAAATACTTGACTCTTATTGTCTTTTGTGGCAAGATAATACTGTTGCAAAGGAGGCCTTATGGTTAAATTAAGATTAAAAAGAATGGGTGCCAAGAAAGTTCCTTTCTATCGTATCGTTGCTGCGGATTCCCGTGCTAGACGCGATGGCCGCGATATCGAAACGCTGGGAACGTATGATCCGACAAAACAGCCTGCGATCGTAAACATCAATGAAGAGAAAGTACTGGAATGGCTGAACAAGGGTGCTGTTCCTACGGATACTGTCCGGAATCTGTTATCAAAGAACGGCACGATGAAGAAATTTGCCGATTCCAAAAAGAAATAAATGATCGATCTGGAAAAAGTATTAATGAATATCGTCAGACCTTTGTGTTCCGATGGCGATTCCGTCGTTGTCAAACAGATGGAAAGCCTCAACGACAATGAACTGCTGCTCTATGTCTACGCGCCAAGCGAGGACATCGGCAGACTGGTCGGCAAAAAGGGCATGATGGCGAATTCGATCCGTCAGATGTTGCAGGTTGCTTCCAAAATAGAAAAGAAGCATATCGCGATCAAATTTGAGGCACTATAGAAGATGATTATTCGTCTTCTTTTTTATATAATGGGGACATGGAATATATACTGATAGGAAAAGTGGTCAATACCTTTGGCATCAAAGGAGAACTGAAGGTTTACCCTTATACCGATTTTGTGGAAGAACGTTTTAAAAAAGGCTCGAAGATCTATCTGGGAGAGGAGCATCTTCCTTTTGTCGTAAAATCCTGCAGAGAACACAAAGGGATGCTTCTGCTGCTGCTGGAAGCTCATGAAGATATCAACCTTGTCGAGAAATATAAGGATTTTGAAATCTACAAAGCCGATGAAGATATCGAACCGGTCAAAGACGGATACTATTTCCGCGATCTTAAGGACCTGGACGTCTATGTCGGCAACGAACGGGTCGGCAGGGTGCTGAGAGTGGAAGAAGGGATCAGAGCCAATCATCTGCGCATTTTAAAGAACGATGATCAGAAAGAATATCTGGTACCGTTCCTGCCGGTGTTTGTTGAGAAAGTGGATCTCGAAAACAAGAGGATCGACATCGTGAAGATGGAGGGTCTGCTTTGAAGATCACCGTACTTTCGCTGTTTCCGGAAATGTATGAAGGTTTCCTGAACAGTTCCATCGTTTCACGCATCATAAAAAACGGTCTTCTGGAAGTAAAAGTGACCGACATCCGGGATTACGCCCTGGATAAGCATCGCCATGTGGATGATACGCCATACGGAGGAGGAGCGGGGATGCTGATGAAAGTGGATGTGCTGCATCGCGCTCTTTTGGATAATCGCGCCGATGACAGCTATGTCCTGCTGACTTCGCCCCGGCAGAAGCCCTTGAAACAGGAAGATCTGCAGCGTTTCTCCAAAATGAAGGACCTGATCATCGTCTGCGGCCATTACGAGGGCATAGACCAGCGATTTGAAAACTACATCGATGAACGGGTCAGCATCGGCGATTATATCCTCACAGGCGGGGAAATGGCCTCCATGGTTCTGATCGACGGGATCGCCCGTCTTCTGGAAGAAGGCATTTCTTCCCAGTCTCTGAAAGAAGAATCCTATAACGACGGTCTTCTGGAATACCCCCAGTACACCCGGCCTCCCGTCTATGACGGAGTCTCCGTTCCGGAAGTCCTGCAGAATGGCAACCATGCGGAAATCCGAAGATACAACCTGAAGATGTCGCTGAAGGAAACGCTGCATTACCGTCCGGAATTGCTTAAAGAAAGAAAACTTACGAAAGAAGAAGAAGAACTGCTTCTTGAGATCAGATGCGAAGAAGAAGATTGATTTTATCCGCAAGATATGTTATTGTATTTAAGCGCTGTTCCGCTTTTCGTATGATTATGAACAGATGTCACAATATCTGAAATAAAAGGAGAGTTAGGATGAATTTAGGTTTAGTGAATGAAATCACCAATGATCAGATGAAGACCGATCTTCCTGATCTTCGTCCCGGGCAGACTGTTCGAGTCGACGTCAAGATCAAAGAAGGCGATAAGACACGTATCCAGGCGTATGAGGGTGTCGTAGTCAAGATCCAGGGTTCCGGTATCGGACAGACATTTACCGTCAGAAAGATCTCTTCCGGCGTAGGTGTCGAAAGAACGTTCCCGGTCCATTCCCCGATCATCGACAAGATCACGATCATCAGACGCGGTAAGGTCAGAAGAGCGAGACTGTTCTATCTGAGGAACCGTTCCGGCAAATCTGCCAAGATCAAAGAGATCAGATAATAAAAAGCCTGTCTATGGCTTTTTATTTTAGGTATAATGTGTTTATGAAACTAAAGTCTTTCCTCATCGAACTGCTGAAAACAGTAGTGACATCGATCGTCATCGTTTTTATACTGGTCCATTTCATACTGATGCCGTGCATGGTGCAGGGTTCCAGCATGTATCCCTATCTGCATGACGGCGATTACGGCTTCTCTTTTATCATCAGCAGGAATCTGGGGATCCGGCGTTTCGATGTCGCGGTGATCGATATTCCTGATGGGGAGGATAAGCTTCTGGTGAAGCGTGTCATCGGTCTTCCGAGCGAAAAGATCTCGTTCGTCGATAATAAGCTCTATGTGAATGACGAATATGTCGAAGAACCGTTTCTTACGGAAGATACGGAAACAAGAGATTTCGAGGTCGTTCTGGGCGACGACGAGTATTTCTGCATGGGAGACAACCGTTCCGTATCGCGCGATTCGCGCTACTATGGCGCTTTTTCAAGCAAAGACATTCTTTCCACCAAACTGTTCGTGATCTATCCCTTCAATGATTTCGGCATGCATTAGGTGACTGGCATGGAAGAAAGAGAAATTAACGATCAGTCTGTCATCAACTGGTATCCCGGTCATATGGCCAAAGCGCATCGGCAGATCAGGGAGCAGCTTTCGCTGGTGGATATCATCATCGAACTGAGAGATGCCAGGATACCCGAAGCGAGCGCCAACCCGATGCTGGCGGAACTCTCCGTAAACAAGCCGGTCCTGATCATACTGAACAAAGCCGATCTGGCGGATGAAAATAAGAACCAGGAATGGAAGAAACGCTTCGAGAACTGTCTGGTCCTCAACAGCACGTCCGATGATCTGACCAGGATCGTCGTCAAAGAAGTCAAGAGGATACTGGCTGATAAGCTGGCCAGAGCAAAAGCCAGAGGCATACGCAAGAAAGTCCTCAGGGCGATGGTCGTAGGGATCCCGAACGTCGGCAAATCGACGTTTATCAATAATATCGTTAAGAAAAAAATCGCTAAGACGGAAAACCGTCCTGGTGTGACGAAAAACCTGCAGTGGATCCGCATCAATGAAGATGTCGAGCTTTTGGATACTCCCGGCGTGCTTTGGCCGAAACTGGATGATCAGAACAAAGCAAGGAAACTCGCTCTGCTGGGTTCGATCAATGACGAGATCCTGAATAAGCATGAACTTGTTCTGTTCGGTCTGAGATATGTCATTGAACATTATCCCGGTCTGATCGAAGAGAGATACGGGATCGATGAAAACAGCGAAGATCTTCTGGCAGAGATCGCCAAAGAAAAGAAATGGCTTACCGCCAACAACAATATCGATCTGGATAAGACAGTAAATATGATTCTGAAAGATATCCGCAGCAACAAGATCGGAAGGATCAGCTTCGAAGATGCTTCCGAATGAATATGAAACGCTCTGCTGGGCGGAAAACAGACTGGTCATGGGCATCGATGAAGCAGGCAGGGGGCCTCTGTGCGGGCCGTGCGTGGCGGCTTGCTGCATCCTGTCGGTGAACTATGAGAACGAGGAGATCAACGATTCCAAACAACTGAGCGAAAAGAAACGGAACGCCTTGTTTCAAACGATCATTGAGGATGCGGTCTACTACCGTTTCAATATCATATCGCCGCAAATGATCGACCGCTACGATATCTATCATGCGACGCAGCGGGCGATGAAAGAACTTGCGCTTTCGACGGATCTGCATAGCATCACCATTACCGATGCCATGCCTCTTGACTGTCCCGATACCGTAAGCATCATCAAGGGCGATGCCAAGTCCATTTCCATTGCTGCCGCCAGCATTCTGGCAAAAGTTCTGCGGGACCATATCATGTACGGCTACGATGTGCTCTATCCGCAATACGAGTACGCGAAACACAAAGGGTACGGAACCAGAAGACATCTTGAACTGATGGATAAGTACGGTCTGAATGAACTCTACCGGATGTCTTACAGGCCATGTCGGGAAATAAAACTGTTCTGATTTTTTAAGGAATCTGTCCTGATTTCGTGAATAATGTATAGATGGAAAAAAGAACTGCTGATCAGTTATGCTTTGCTGTGCGGCGGAGAATACATGGCAATCCGCAAGATGATCCGTGAACAGGCAAGCGTCCCGATAAGAGCCGTGGAGAATGCGGTAAAGATCTTCGATGAAGACTATCCGAACGAATTGCGCGATCTGAGATTTCCTCCTTATGTATTGTTCTATAAAGGAGATCTGACTTTGCTGAAAAAAGAAAAGATTGCGATCGTGGGATCAAGAAAGCCCTGCGATTACGCGCTGAAAACGATAGAATGTCTCTGCAAAGCCAATCGGGACAAAGTCATCATTTCTGGCATGGCGAAAGGCATCGATGCGCAAGAGCACAGGAACGCTTCGGAAACAACCGCGATCTCGGGATGTGGGATCGATCGGATCTATCCATATGAAAACGCCGCATTGTATGAAGAGATCGCTAGGCATGGCCTGATTCTTTCGGAATATCCCGACAGGATAAAGCCTTATTCCTATCATTTTCCTTTCCGCAACCGCATCATCGCCGCTTTGGCTTCCAAGATCTATATCATGCAGTCGGCGGATCGATCCGGTACGATGACGACGCTGAACGAAGGCCTGGAACTGGGCAGAACCGTCAAGGTCTTGCCTTATGATCTCTTCGATCCCAACGGCATCAGCAATAACCGTCTGATCTATGAAGGCGCCGAACCGATCCTGTCGGAAGAAATTGCATTTTGATTTCATTTATGTAAAGATATGTAATTGTATAAAAGGAGATGTTATGAAAAACCTGGTTATCGTTGAATCCCCATCCAAGTCAAAGACGATCGAGAAGTATCTGGGGAAAGATTATAAAGTCACGTCATCGAAGGGTCACATCTGCGATCTGGCAACCAGAGGCAAAGAAGGACTGGGGGTCGATATCGAACATGATTTCGCTCCGACCTATGTCGTTTCTCCGGATAAGGCAGACGTCGTCAAAGCCTTGAAAAAGGACGTCAAGAATGCCGATTTCGTCTATCTGGCGACCGACCCGGACCGCGAAGGGGAAGCGATCTCCTGGCATCTGGCGAGAGAACTGGGACTGGATATGAATGCGGATAACCGCATCGTTTTCAACGAGATCACCAAAAACGCGGTCACCAAGGCGCTGCAGGAACCCAGGACCATCGATATGGCTCTGGTAAGATCGCAGGAAACCAGAAGGATACTAGATCGCATCATCGGCTTCAAGCTGTCGAAACTCTTGCAGAAGAAGATCAACTCCAAATCCGCAGGACGCGTGCAGTCGATCGCCTTACGGATGATCTGCGATAGAGAAAAAGAGATCGACGCGTTCGTTCCGGAGGAATACTGGACGATTTCCGCGCTTTTGAATAACGGCTTGGAAACCGAGCTGTCGAAATACAAAAACAAGAAAGCGGAGATCCGCAACGAAGCGGAAGCGGATGAGATCTTAAACAGTCTCTCGCAGGATTTCGTTCTGAAAGAGATCTCGCAGAAGAGTAAGAAACGTGCGGCATATCTGCCTTTTATCACTTCCACGTTGCAGCAGGAAGCATCCATCAAGCTGGGATTCGGCTCCAAGAAGACGATGACCGTCGCCCAGAGCCTTTATGAAGGCGTGGAACTGGCGGATGGCGCCCAGGGTCTGATCACGTATATGCGTACCGATTCGACCCGTCTTTCCAACGAATTCGTCGCCTCGGCTTACGAAATGATAAACAAGGAGTACGGACCGGAATACAAAGGTTTTTACCGCGTAAAGAACGATGAAAACTCCCAGGACGCCCATGAAGCGATACGTCCTACCAGCCTGGCCAATCATCCGGACAAAATCAAGCAGTATCTTTCCAACGACCAGTACAAACTGTATAAGTTCATCTATATCAGAGCGCTGGCATCGCTGATGTCAGACGCGAAATTCCAGAGCGTCACTTATACGTTTGTTAACAACGAAGCGGAATTTACCGTATCCGGGTCCAAGATGGAATTCGACGGCTTTCTGAAGATCTATGGGGATTATGACAATTCCAAGGATGTCATCCTGCCGAAGCTGGAAAAGGACAGCGTCTATCAGGCGGAAAAGATCGAAAAGAAACAGCACTTTACCGAAGCGCCTGCGCGCTATACGGAAGCGAAACTGATCAAAGCACTGGAAGAAGAGGGCGTGGGAAGACCGTCCACGTATGCGACGATCATCGATACGATCATCAAGAGAAATTATGTCGAACTGAAAAAAGCGACCGACAGCGGAAAAACCAGATATTTCTTCCCGACCCGGCAGGGCATTCTGACGGATGAAAAACTCAGGGAATACTTCTCGGATGTGATCAATGTGAAATATACGGCACAGATGGAATCCAAGCTGGATGAGATCGCCGAAAACAGACTCGACAATATCGAAGAGCTCCACAAGTTCTATGACGATTTCCAGCCGCTGGTGGATGATGCTTATGACAAGATGGAAAAACTCGCCCCGGAAAAAACAGGCGAGATCTGTCCGGAATGCGGAGGAGATGTGGTGATCCGCAACGGCCGTTACGGGAAGTTCAAATCCTGCATCAACTATCCTTCCTGCCGCTGGCATGAGTCTCTGGTTAAAAAAGAAGAACCGGAAGACATCGGCAGAAGCTGTCCGCAGTGCGGAAGTCCGTTGCTGAAACGGAAATCGCGCTTTGGAAACTACTTTATCGGCTGTTCGAATTATCCGAAATGTTCCTATATCGAAAATATCGAAGGACAGAACAACCGTCGTTATTACCGCAAGAAGAAAAGCGCATGAAAGCAAGAGTGATCGGAGCCGGGCTGGCCGGCAGCGAAGCAGCCTACCAGCTGGCAAACAGAAATATCCAAGTCGAACTCTATGAACAGAAGCCCGTCAAGCGGCATGACGCTTTTAAGACCGATGATTATGCGGAGCTGATCTGTTCAAATTCTTTACGAAGCGATGATACCGAGAATGCCGTTGGCCTTTTGAAGGAAGAAATGCGCATCCTGGATTCTCTGATCATGAAGATGGCGGATCGCAACCGCGTACCTGCAGGAAAATCTCTGGCGGTCGACAGGGTCAATTTCTCGAGAGACATCACCGATGTCATAAACAGTCATCCGAATATCACCGTCATTCACGAAGAGATTCAGACGATCGATACAGAGATTCCGACGATCATCTGTGCCGGTCCATTGTGCGAAGGAAAACTGGCAGAATCCTTATGCCGTTTGTGCGGGAATGATTTTCTGCACTTCTATGACGCGATTGCTCCGATCGTGGAAAAGGATTCGATCGATTTCCGTTATGCCTACTATAAATCCCGTTACGGAGAAGACGATGACGGCGATTATATCAACTGTCCGCTGACGAAAGAAGAATATGACCGTTTCTATGAAATGCTCATCAATGCGCCATGCGCTGCTTTGCATGATCCGGAAGAAGAGAAATATTTCGAGGGATGCATGCCTTTCGAGGCCATGGCGAAACGAGGCTACAAGACTTTACTTTTCGGTCCGATGAAACCGGTCGGACTCGAATATGAAGGAAAACGACCCTATGCGGTCGTTCAGCTGCGGAAGGACAACGCGATCGATACCCTCTACAACATCGTCGGTTTCCAGACGCATCTGACTTTTCCTGCACAGAAAGAGGTCCTGAAAACCATTCCCGCCTTGCATGATGTCAGTATCGTCAGATATGGCGTGATGCATCGCAATACCTATGTGAATTCTCCGAATGTGGTGAATGACCGATATCAGTTCATCCATTATCCGAATATATTCATCGCCGGACAGATCAGCGGCGTTGAAGGCTATGTGGAATCGGCCGCCAGCGGACTGTATGCCGCTTTGAATATGGCACAGTATCTCGACGGCTCGATCGCATATACGCTAGGCTCCGATACGATGATGGGAGCGATGGCTGCGTATATCTCGGATCCTCATATCCGTACTTTGCAGCCGATGAATGCGAATTTCGGCATTTTCAAATGTCCGTACGATGGCGATAAGGCACATAAGAAGGCATTCTATGCAGCTCATTCTTTAGAAAAAGTCAGGGAGTATGCGGAACATGTATCGTTATCTCGATGATTTTATCCGTTATATGAAAGATTTAAGAAGCGGGTCCGACCAGACGGCAGACGCCTATTACCGTGATGTCGCCCGTTTCATCGCATATCTGCAGGACAATGAGATCGATGATTTCCGGAAAGTCGACAAGGATATCGTTTTTGATTATATCAATGTCTTGCGTAGCGGCAAGATCAGCAGAGGAAAGATCTCCAATACGACCTATGCGCGAAATCTGAGCTCTTTGCGCTCTTTTTTCCGTTACCTTAATAAAATACATGCCTGCGATGAAAATCCTTTCCTGCTGTTTAAAAACACGCATGTCGATAAGCATCTTCCGGATGTGATGACGTTCGATCAGATCGAGAGACTGCTGAACTGCTTCGACGAAGAAGATCCGATCCAGCTCAGAGACAGGTGCATCGTCGAGACGATCTATGCCTGCGGTCTGCGTATTTCGGAGTGTTGCAATCTCACGATGGACAGCATCGACAGAAAAGCGATGCTGATGCGCATCATCGGTAAAGGCAACAAGGAACGGATCGTGCCGTTCTATCCGAGACTGAACGAACTGTTTGACCGCTATCTGAAGGAATACCGTTCCCTATATGCACAAAAGGGTTTCCCATACTTCTTCGTTTCGACCCGAAAGGGGAAGATTTCGCCAAGAAGTGTTCAAATCATGCTCGAACATGCTAAAATAAAAGCTGGTTTGGAAATCGATGTCCACCCGCACATGCTGAGACATTCGTTTGCGACGCATCTTCTGGATAATGGCGCAGACTTGAGAATGGTACAGGAACTGCTTGGACATGCCAATCTTTCCACCACCCAGTTATACACGCATCTGACGCTGGACCGTCTGAAATCCGCAGTCAGTCATGCGCATCCGCATTCCTATGAAAAAAAAGATTGATCTAAGATTCTTATATCTGTTTATTCCGTTGTTCTATCTGGAGATCGTTTTTCACTTTATCCAGTTTCACGCCATCGATCCTTTCATTGTACTAAGGATCTTTCTTTTTGATCTGCTGCTGTCGACGCTTATCTGTTTCCTGACGACCCGATTCAAGAGCGAGAAAGTCTATTTCATCACGGCGCTGATTACCGTGATCTGGTTTTCAGCATACAGTTTCGTGGAACTGATCTTCAAAAACTTCATGGGCGACTTCTATTCCTTCGGGACCGTCTCCGATGGCGCGACCAGGATCGCCCAGTACGCCCTGATCTTCCTGTCGAACGCCAAGCCTTCGTATTATCTGCTTCTGCTTGCGATATTGCTTTATGTTTTGCTATACCGTTTCGTACATTTCAATAAGAAAGGTCCGTTCCAGCTGACGCTGATCATCTGTATCCTTTCTTTCTTGCTGCTTTTCCCGACCATCAATCTGGGCAGCGGGATGACCAAGATTTCGGAAACATACCTCACGTTCTCGAACAAAACGGTGCTGATCGATAAGATCGGTATCGACCATTTCCTGTTCCGGGATCTGAGCGCCTTGTTTTTTACAAAACCGGAAGAGATCGTCATCGATGTCGATCCGGAACCGGATCCTGAACCTCAACCGACCGATTACGGCAAACGCGTGATCAACGACAGCAACTGGAAGAACATTGCCGCTTCCGAAGAAAACAGCAATATGAAGACGATCGACAATTTCCTGATGAGCCAGCCGATCTCTCAGCCGAACGAACATACCGGCGAGTTTGAAGGATACAATCTCGTCTACGTCATGATCGAAGCTGGCGATTATCTGATGATCGACAAAGATCTGACTCCTACGTTATATAAGATGTATAAGAACGGCTATACCTTCTACAACCATTACACGCCGTTATATTCCTGCGCTACCGGTGAGTCGGAATGGGTTTCCTATACTTCGGTCTTTCCATACATGAACACTTGTACACCGAACTATACCTGCGGCGTTCAGTTCTATGAGGCATTGCCATATCTGTTCAAAAACAAAGGTTATACGACGATCGCTTTGCATAACTGGCGGGATGAATTCTATGAAAGAAAGAGGATCCTTCCTGCCATGGGTGTCGATACTTATACCGATATCGATGATATCTGGAAAGACCCGTCGATCGTGCATACCAACGGATGGCAATCCGATGCGATGCTGATCGAACAGGCGATCAAGCAGATCGACGAAATCGACGGTCTGTGGTTCTGCGACATCATCAGTTCGGTCATGCATTTCCCGTATAAGGATTCTTACTATTGGGGTGATTATTATCTCGATGAAGTCAGCGAAGTCCATCCGGACTGGCAGATCGACTACAAGCGCTACATGTCCAAGTGCATGAATTTCGACAACGCGATGGAGATCATGCTGAACTATCTGGAAGAAAGCGGACAGGCCGACAATACCATCATCTGCTTCTATCCGGATCACCGTCCGTACTGGATGGATTATGATGAAGTCATGGCGATGACCTCCTGGCTCAACCCCAGAGAAGGGGAATACGGCATCTACCGTTCGCCTTTCGTCATCTACAACAAGAATATGACGCCGAATGTGAACTACAACTACTGTTCGACGCTCGACCATGTCCCGACGATCGCCAATCTATTCGGTCTGAACTACGATCCGAGACTCTATATGGGAAGCGATATCTACGATGGAAACAACACGGTCATTCTGGCCAACGGCAACTGGCTGAATGAAAAGGGAACATATGATGCGACGACGGAAACCTTCACCCCGTATGAGGGCGTCACAGTCGATGACGAATATGTCAGAAAAACGATGAACAGTGTACAGAATACGATCAAGATCTCCTATCTGATCCTGGACGAATATTATTTCAGCAAGCGGGAATCGATCTGCATAGCGAAGTACTGATATGCTTTTAAGCAAAGTTTTTCATACCGATAAGGATCTCGAGATCCGCAATATCATGTTTGATTCGCGAAAGGAATCGCCGGATTCCATCTTTTTTGCGATGAAGGGGAAAATCAACGACGGTCACACTTTCATCGGCAAAGCGATCGCTAACGGAGCCATCTGCATCGTACATAGCGATCCTGTCGACAGGAAAGAAGGCATCGTTTATATCCAGACGGAAGATGTCACATCGGCGTATGTTACTTTCTGCAAGGCATTTTACGATAATGCCATCGATCGGATGAATGTGATTGGCATCACCGGTACCAACGGCAAGACGACGATCGCCTGGATTCTGAGAGATCTTATCTCTCATTTCAACGGATGCGGCTACATCGGGACGATGGGCTACTGTTACGATGAAGAGGTCCATGATTCCGATCGGAACCTTACGACGCCAAAACCGGATGAGCTGTTCCGTATCGCGAAAGAAATGTTTGACCACGGATGCCAAACGCTGGTCCTTGAGGCTTCCAGCGAAGGCTTGCTGACAAGAAGACTGGAACAGATTCATTTCTCGACGGCGGTATTCAACAACCTTTCCGCAGACCATTTCGATGTGCATGGCGATATGGAATCCTATTTCCAGGCGAAATGCATCCTGTTCGATATGCTTGGAAAGGAAGACAAAGCGATCATCAATATCGATGATGAATATGGCAAGCGCCTGATCGAATCTTCGAAAGCCCGGAATATCTCCTACGCGATAGATACGGAAGCCGATTATCGCGCCATCAACATTCAGCTGCATAATGACGGCAGCGAATTCGACCTTTTGCATGATGGGGAACGGCACCATATCCGAACGAATATGCCTGCCCGTTTCAACGTATACAATATCCTGGCGGTGATCGCCGTACTGAATGAGAACGGTTATGCGATCGAAAAGATCATTCCGTATCTGGAAACGACGCAGCTGACACCCGGTCGCTGCCAGCTGATCGAAGAAGGTCAGGATTTCAATGTAGTCGTAGACTTTGCTTTTACCGAGAATTCGTTTGTGAAGGTATTCGATTTTGCCGAATCGATCACGCCCGATGACAGAAAGATCATCGCCGTCTTCGGCGCATCCGGAGACCGCGACCATAACCGCCGCCCAGGTACTGCCAGAGTCGCCGATGAACGTGCGGATACCGTCATCCTATCCTACGATGATCCAGCCACGGAAGATATGATGGAGATCCTGATCGATCTCAAATCGTATTTCAAGAAGCTGGATCCGGAAATCATCCTGGATCGGGTCGAAGCGATCCGGAAAGCAATCCGGC
>JAEEGL017158069.1_pt1 | contig 15693 bp, 17 predicted proteins | sample 9134231 | NCBI WGS metagenome assembly JAEEGL01 (sample SAMN16246548, study PRJNA631951) | gut metagenome | biome: gut microbiome; feature: rumen; material: fiber-attached | host: Bos | place: Iran: Karaj | collected 2018-10
CCTCCGAGGCCGTGGAACAGTTCTACCGCAGGGTTATCTCCGAAAACGGAAGATCTTTGCTCAGGGAGCGATTCGCATTTTCGTGTACCGGATGCGCGTCCTGAAAGAATCCGTTTGCAACCGATTATCGGGCTCTGTTCAGATACCGCGGGCGTTCAGGGCACTTTCAGCCACCCCGTGATACTCGTTTTTAACCGGAGGGGGTTCCGTCTCCTTAAGGAAATCTGATTCGTCCGGAATTCGCTGATAACGGAAAAAGCCGCACGATCGGCGGCTGATGATATTCCGGATACGGGACGGGTGCGCATGTTGTCTAACTTATATTTGAAACAGACTGGAAACTATAATATCTTCGTATCTCATGGATCCCCCATGGGTTTTAGAATGGATTCATGTCCGTTCTGTGGGATGATATTTCCGGAAGACGCGGATATTTGCCGCTGCGGGTTTCACAGGGAGAGACCTGTTTCCGATCAGCTCGTCAAAGCTCTTCTGAACGGGGATTCCAGACTGGAAGCGCTTTATGATAAATTGCCGGGGGAGCTGGTCGCCAGCGAGATCGGGGAGATCCAGTCTCTGGAAGGTTCCGGATCTTCCGCGGCAGCCAGCATTATTCTCGCGGCATATTACTCCAGAACTCTGGAAGACGGCAAAGCTCTGATGAGATGGAAGGAAGGTTTGAAATGCATCGATAAGAGCGATGCCGATTTGTATATCTCTGCTTTCGCGAAATTCGTTTCCATTCTGATCTGGGAAAACGAGACTAAATATCTCGAGTTCGATTACGTCGCGCACATCGACAAATTCAGCGAGGAATGCGATTCTGTGTTCGGCGATTCGTACAAAGGGGTCGTTTATCTCTCTGTTCTGGAGGTGTACTCCGGCATGTATGCGGAGGCGGATCAGGCCGACAGAGCCAGACATTATTCCGTATTTGTCGATCTTCTGCGGCGCATATGCGTCTACTGCAGGGATTACGTCATCCTTTCCAAAACAATAAACTCCGTGCTGGACCTTCTCGGGTTCGATCCGGACGAGAGCAAGGATTTCGAAGACGACATCCTTCTGTTTTTCAGCGTTTTCCTGAACCGCATGTCTCTGCAGCCGATCATCTCCTCCGGCGGAGACTCCCCGGAAATCTCCGGTTCGTTTCTGGACTGGACCGATTCCGATATGAAGGAAAAACTGGAAAAGTACATGGCGGCGCTTACTGACAGGGATAATTACAGGAAATCCGTCGAGAAATTCATCAAGCGTTCCGGATATTCGCTTCAGGACACTTCATGGGCTTCGATAGACAATTATCTGGAGATCTATCTTAAAATCAGGAAATAAAGGCCTCGTACAGTATCTTTATCCCGATGGCGATCAGTATTATTCCGCCTGCTATTCTCGCCCTAGATCCGTATCTGCTTCCGAACAGGCTTCCGGCCTTTACGCCGATCATCGAAAGAGACGCCGTCACTATCCCGATTACGGCCGCCGGAAGAAGAATATCGGTTTCCTCCAGGGAGATGGAAAATCCCGCGGCCAGAGCGTCGAGGCTCGTGGCTATCGCAAGCATAAGCATTTCCCTGAATCCTGTATCCGGATTGTTTCCCTCTTCCCCGCCGGAAATGCCTTCGCGGATCATATTCAATCCTATGAATAGCAGAATCAGAAACGATACTGCTCCGGCGATGCTGAACAGCGCGTCATGAAGGCAGCCTCCTATCGCGAAGCCTATCAGCGGCATGAGCGCCTGAAAAAACCCGAACCAGATTCCGACTGCAGTCATGGATCTCAGGCTGATTTTTTTCATGGCGAATCCTTTGCAGAGCGATACGGAAAAAGCGTCCATTGACAGCCCTACTGCCATGATGAAGACCGTCAGAATGTTCACGGGGCCTGATATGCGTCGGGTTAATAATACCCGCTGACGGACGGTACGGTTCCCGGCCGTTATTTGTTCCTGTCCGCAAATGTAATAATATAAAAAATATATGCGTTAAATATGCAGTAATTTTAAATAATAATATATAAAATACATAGTACTTACAAGATTTTTATTATTACCGGAAACGGTTAAACCTGTTCATGTTTATTCTGGATTGTATGGAATACGGCAGTCTGCTCACGCGCATAACTCTGATCGGAACCATCACGATAAGCGAGGACGGAGACGGGAATCTGACCCATCTGTATCTTCCCAATGCCAATCTGCCGGAGATGAACATTTCGGAAACCGAAGTCCTCGCCGAAGCGTTCGGACAGCTGGACGAATATCTGGCGGGAAAGCGGAAGATATTCAGTCTGCCGCTGGATTACGGAGTGACCGGATTCAGAAGGACGGTTCTCGAAGAACTGGAAAAGATACCCTACGGCGAAGTCCGCACTTACAAGGATATCGCCGTTTCCGCAGGTTCTCCCGGGTCTTACAGGGCCGTCGGAACGGTATGCAGGGAGAATCCGCTTCCGATCATTATCCCCTGCCACAGGGTGGTTCCTTCCGGAGGCGGCCTGGGAGCCTACTCCGGAGGAGAAAATCTGAAGAGAAGACTGCTGAATCACGAAAAATCCATGTTATGACCGGTGTTTTTCGTCGTACATCGCTCTTATTATCTCTTCTATCTTATCCGCGTTTCCGCTTCCGACCCTCGAACCTCTGCGCTCGAGGAAAATCCAGTCCCTCTTGGCGCATTCCTCTTCGAAATCCTTCGATGTTATCGCGATGAGCTTTCCGTTCCAGATCTGATCGGCTTCGAGGAACATGGAGAACATGTCCTTGGGGATGCAGAATATGACCTTATCGAAAGGACGGCAGAGATAGGAAACCTGTTCCACGAAGTTTTTCGCGTTGTCGATGTATTCGTATTCCTCTCTGTTGGACATTACGCGGTCGTATCTGTCGATAACATAATTGCCGGGAACGAATCCGTATCTCGTTGTAATAACGCCGTAAGATACGTCGCAGAGTTTTTTCCCGTCGGAAGCTACAGCGGTATCGAGACGCGCGGTGAGATTTTTGACTTCGGTCGCGCGTCCGCCGAACATGTTGAACGCGCTGTCGATTCCGGGACTGTTGAATACGGTCGAATCGTTCGTCACGATGAGTATTCTGAGGTCCGTCTTCATTTCGATCATGACTTTAGGTTCCATTTTCACAGCCTCTTCGAACCGAGCCTGTACGAAATGCTGCAGTTTCCCTCGGCGGATACCATGCAGGGCCCCATAGGATTGGACGGTTTGCAAACTTTTCCGAACATCGGGCACTGTTCGGATTTGATAAGCCCTCTGAGGACGTCGCCGCACCTGCACCCGTTGGCTTCTTCTTTAACATCGGGCGTTTTCGACAGAATATCCTCGTGCACGCGGGTCGCGTCATGGTCAGAATACTTGTCTTTCAGAACTAGAGCGCTCTTGGGGATTACCGGGAAGCCCCTCCAGCTGCGGTCTTCGGGCGTGAAAGTATCTTTCATAAGGCGCATGGCCACGGGGTTTCCCTCGGGCCTGACCAGTCTCGTGTACTCGTTTTCGACTTCCGCGCGGCCGTCGCGGATCTGCTTGCAGAGCATGTAGCACGACATAAGCACGTCCAGCGGCTCGAATCCGGAAATAACCTGCGGAAGACCGTATTTTTCGGATACCGGACGGAACATCTCCTCCCCGGTGATGACAGCCACATGCCCCGGCTCTATGAATCCGTCGATGCTGGATTCGCCCAGAGAAAGGATAGACTCCAGAATGGGAGGGCATATGCGGTGGCAGCTGTAGATGCTGAAATTAGATGGACACTCGGGATCGGTCAGCGGAACGCAGGTCGACGGAGCCGTAGTTTCGAATCCCACTCCTACGAAAACCAGCGGTTTCTTCTGGGCTCTCGCCATCTTTACCGCATCGTCTATCGAGTAGACGATCCTGACGTCGGCTCCGTCGGCTTTCGCGTCGAAAAGGGAACCTATCGTGGTCGGCACCCTCATCATATCTCCGAACGCCGTCACGGTCACGCCGTTTCTCGCCAGAGTTATCGCATCCGCGATCTCCCTGCTCGTGGTCACGCACACCGGGCATCCGGGCCCCTGGGCGATTTCGATTCCGGCGTCTCTGAGGAGCTCTTCGAGCCCGAAACGGACTATGGTGTCCTGATGAGTTCCGCAAATGTGCATGAATTTAGCCTTAACTCCGGTATTTCTGATACCGTCGAGTATTTTTCCGGCTGTTTTTTCGTCTCTGTATTTGAACATCATTCTTCCTCCTCGATATCCAGGTATTTTACGGTACAGGACTGTCCCTCGACGACCTCCGCAGAGCCTCCGCATCCGGGACATGACAGGATCGGAACGGATTCCGATGAGAAATCCGGATCCGTGATATATCTGGCAGGACCTCTGAAATTGCAGTTTCTGCATGAAAGCACTATTTTTTCGTGCTCTATTATCAGCTCGGAGTTTTCAAGAACCGTTCCGCGGGTTACTATCTCGTAAGCAAAACGCATCTGCTCTTCGCCCAGGCTGGTAAGATCTCCTATCACCAGAGTGACGCTGTTGACCCTGGACACTTTATACCTGGTCAGTTCGGAAAGAATCCCGCTGACGAGGTTCGATACTGCGGATACCTCATGCATCTGACCGTGAATGAACGATTATTATTATTAAGGTTGGGAGCCGAGCCAGCGGTCGCACATGTTCCGCACGGAGCATCCGGAGCACCTCGGATGATTCGGAATGCAGATCACCTGTCCGTGGCGGACGAAATATCTGTTGATATCCGACCAGCGTCCGACCGGAGTAATGCGCATGAGCTCGTATTCGGTTTCCTCCGGATTCTTCGTCGAAACGAGACCCATCAGATTGGTAATTCTGTGGACGTGGGTATCCACGCATACCGACGGGATATTCATAGCGTAGGATCTGACGCACGCGGCCGTTTTGCGTCCGACGGAAGGAAGAGAAACCAGTTCTTCGGTTTCCCGAGGCACCGTCCCCCCGTATTTGTCGAGGATGATCCTGCAGCATTCGACGATAGCCTTGGACTTCTGTTTAGGGAATCCGGCGGGGCGTATCAGTTCAGCCACTTCGTCCGGATCGGCTTCAGCGAGGGATTCCATCGTTCCGAATCTTCTGAAGAGGCTGTCCGACGCTTTGCGGGTGTTGTCGTCTTTGGTGCGCTGGGAGAGAATCGTGGCGATGAGAACATGGAACGGGTCGCAGGGCCATTCGGGATTGAGGCCCTCCGAGTTCCTTCCGGGATACGCTCCGCCGTCGTACTCTTTCGAAAGAACGTTCAGGATCTCGCATACGCGTTCTGAATCCATTTCAGCGCATCCTCCGCAGTCCGGAACGATCCCGTTACGAGAACGTCTGTGTCGTTTCTTATGTCCAGAGCCTTTCCGATCGCTTCCCCCACAGAATTGCAGAGGGTGACGTCGTCATGATATCTGGATACGGCCGCGAACACGTCTCCGGCCGGCGCGGCCCTGGGGGAGTCCGGAGATGCAACGAATACTTTTTCGGCGGCTTCGGACAGTATCTCCGCGATTCTTTCTATGTTTTTGTCGGAAAGGAGTCCGATTACGAGGATAATTTTTCCGTAAATCTCTTCGATGTCCCTGCGGAGATACAGAGCGCCGGCTTCCGTGTGCGTAACGTCCAGGATAACAGGCATTCCCATGAGTTTCTGCATCCTGCAGGGCCAGTATACGTTGCGGAGTCCGTCGAAAAGATGCTCCTCAATAGTTTCGGCAAATTCGGGGAGGCATTTCAGCGCCTCGACGGCCACCGCGGCGTTGCGGGCCTGCATATGTCCCGGAAGACCTACTGTGAAGGCCGAATCCCGGTACATTATCTCGGTGCTGTCGGGACGGCAGGAAACCACCCGGATATCGTCTTCGTTCACGCATATCAGGCGGCATCCCGTTTCCCTGCTGTATTTTTCAAGTATGCCGGTAATCTTTTCATCGTTCAGTGTTACGCACGGAACTCCGGGTTTCATTATACCTGCTTTGTGGAAAACTATCTCCTCGAGAGTCTGCCCGAGGAAGCCCGTGTGCTCCATGCTTATGTTGTTTATGACCGTGACATCGGGGTTTATGATGCTGGTGCAGTCGTATCTCCCGCCCATTCCCGTCTCCATTATCGCGATGTCGCAGCTCACGGATGAAAACAGCTGGATTGCGGTCGCGGCGAGTATTTCGAACTGGGTGCAGTACACGCCCTCCGCCTCCATATCATCGGAAACCGATCTTATTTTCGAGAGGACGAAGATCAGATCGGCATCGGAAACGGGTTCCCCGTCAATTCTGATGCATTCGTTTATTTTCAGTATGTGCGGCGACGTGAACATTCCGGTGTGGAATCCGGATTCTTTTAAAACGGATTCGATCATGGCGCATACGGATCCCTTTCCGTCGCTTCCGGCAACGTGTACGGCTCTGAGATCCGACTGAGGGTTGTCCAGACGGGACATCAGCTCCGTGATTCTTTCCAAACCTAATTTAATACCCCGCTCTGACAGGCTGTCGAACCAGAGCAGATTTTTCTCAGGATCCAAAACAATCTCCGCGGTTCCATTAGCGATTAATTATTTAATTTCTGTCTGCGGCTTTCCGGGCACCCCGGTACCGGCGGATTTCATCTTTTCCGCGATATGCTCCGCATACAATTTCGCCACATTTATCTGCGTGCATTTTTCGAAAGCTTCGAAAAAAGCGTTGGAATTAACCTCGCACAGTGTCATCCCGTCCTTTCCGAAGAGAAGATCGATGCCGCAGTAATCCAGATTCAGAACGGATGCTATTCTGCTTGCGAGTTTGCCGGTTTCTTCATCGATTTCGAAAGCGGAATAATCGCCTCCGAGCCCTACGTTCGATCTGAAATCCGTCCGGGAGCTGCGGATCATTCCTCCTGCCGGCTTTCCTCCGACGACGATGACTCTCAGATCCCTTCCCGCGCTTTCGGCGATATACTGCTGGAAGCAATGGGGGACGCATTTGACTCTGTCCATGATTGAAAGGAGCTTCCGTTTCGAAGACGCGAGATAAACCCTCTTGCCCATGGAACCGTAGCTTTCCTTGACAACCAGCGGCAGTCCGAGCATGGAAATCAGTCTGTCGGCCGTTTCCTCCGGGATGACCGAATTCCGATCGTAGCAGAGCAGCCCGGGAACCGTTTTCGCCATGCGTATCCCGTGCTGCGAAAGCAGAAGATAAGTCATCATCTTGTCGTCGCAGGCTTCGATAGCGGAAAAACAGTTGAAAACGGGAAAGCCGGACAGTTCCAGCGCCTTCAGGACGTATTTGTCTTTGTCCAGATAGATGCAGAAATCGAATCCTTCCGTGCAGACTGACAGCCCGCCGTCTACGCAGACGGACAGACCGTCGTTTCTGCGGATCTCCGATTCGATGCCGATAGCCGAAAGCTCTTCCTTCAGCCTGCCGGACTGGATTCTGAACGCCGGCAGTTCTGAATATGCGTTTACCAGTATCAGTCCTCTCACGGCAGGCCTCCGGACGGAGTCATTCGAATATGTCTTTGTAAATGGAATCCACAAGCTGGTGGTAGGTCATTCCCTTGGAAGCGGCGACTTCGCGAACGAGATCCATGGTTCCGGAACCGTACTGGGCCGCTTTTTTCCTCTTTTCGGCGATGAACGGATACCCGAGGTTCCTGGCTACCTGCTTCAGAAGCATTTTTCTCGAATCCGAATCCTTCGGTTTCAGATCGGAGATATCCATCGCGCCGACCTCCATGGTCACCATCGGATCGATATAAGGGTACAGAATTGTTTTTCCGAAATGGTTGGCGACCTTAGTCTCATGCGGAATCGTCGAAGAGATAAGCTTTCCGAGATCGGATTTCATAGATCTCTGAAGCTCCTCGTTATCCATTCCCACATATTTCGAGTATCCCGCGAAAAGCTCGTCGGAACCCTGACCTCCGAGAATGTAGCGCTCGTGTACGGTTCTGCAGACGAAGAACAGGGGAAGCTCGAAAGACAGGGTGAGGGGGCTGGAAGTGCCTGTGATCGAAATCATTTCGCGCAGCCTCTGTTCGATGTTATCGATCGTGATCGGTATGTGAAGCCACGGAAGACCGAGTTTTTCAGACATTTCGTGAGCCATTACGACATCGTACGACTGGTCTTTGCCCGACGTGTATAACGTAACGGAGTTAGCGTACTCTTTGGCGATGGCCGCCACGAGTCCGGAATCCAGTCCCCCGGAAAAGGCGACTGCGACATCTCTTCCCTCTACTCCGGTCCTGACCGCGGAAACGATTGCATTTTCAAGATTCTCGGAATTCAAAGACATGAGCAGCGGATCGGGTATCAGTAATAAAAACAATTCTCACCGCATACTGGTGAAAGAGCGCGGGCATCGTTCGGAGATGAGTTTCGTCTGAGTGATTGCATATCAGCATAAAGTTGCGGCAGATAGCCGTCATCGGGGCTTATCCGGCGGCATTATCGTCCCTCCGGACTGTCTGCATAAAAAAGATATAAGGAGTATGCGTATCGTGTGCTATGGATGGCGTAACTCGTATCGGAGTATCTTTAGAGCCCGAACTTCTCGATAAATTTGATAAATCTATTCATAAAAAAGGTTACGTGAGCAGATCGGAGGCCGTCCGCGATCTGATACGCGATTCTCTGGCGGAAATAGAGTGGAAAAACGAGGACGAGTGGATGGTGGGAACCATAGTCGTGGTTTACGACCATAACTCCACTCAGATCGTCGATAAGTTAACGGATCTTCAGCACAGCAATCTGGGGATAATCAATACATCCGTACATGTTCATCTCGACAGCAGCAAATGCATGGAGATCATGATCTGCAGCGGCGAGCTGAAAACGCTTAAGAAGTTTGCGGATGAAGTTTCTTCAGTCAAAGGTGTCCTGAGGGGCAGGCTCACGATGGCTGCTCCCGCTTCCGGTAATCTTCACCATATCGGACACAGGAACTGATCTGCCGATGTTTCCGAATCCTATGATGGCGCTTATGAGCCCCTTGCTCCGGGCAATCCCGTAATGCGAACTGAGGTAGTTGGCGGCGTTGACCGAAGGGTAGAAAATCCACGGTTCGGTGTCTTTAAAGTCGTTCTTTCCCGGGAAACGCGCGGCTTTCATTACCAGATGGGGTTTGCTTGACTGCAGCCTGTCCGAGTAAAGGATAAAGGATTCGGAAACCCAGATGAGATTCTCCTTTTTCTTGAACTTGGCGTAAAGGCATTCGGGAACGTCATGTCCGATGAGAAGGCCTTCTTCGTTTACCATTTCGATGGTGATATCATCGGGGCGCTGGAATGACGAATCGCAGAAAATCACGGCCGTGTAATCGCTCGCTATGCACTTTCCGAGACCGAGATATTCTATATCCATCGAACCGGAGAATCCTTTTACGGAATCCTCGATTTCCACTATTTTAGAAATAACCTCCGGATCCATCATGTGCATGCTGGAAACGCCGGGTTCGGAAGTTATGAGTTCAGTGAACTCTTCGATTCGCATGAAGGATGTATCTGCCAATTATATAAAAAGATATTTGATGTATGAATAACAAAACAAACATTCCGGCAATTAAATCGCTTGTTAAACGATTATCGTCACAAAACGAACGTTTTTGCGCGTCTGAATGTTTTTCGCAATAGATCGTTCCGCGCGCTTGCGATAATAAACATTTTATAAGGCCATTATAATGCGAGCGACGGTTATAATGGCCGGCGAAGATAATAAGAAGAAAGAGCACGACCCGATTTTTATGGTTTGTCTGGTGCTTTTCGTGATTGCGGCGGTTGCTGTTTTAGGAGTGTACGCTGCTGATCATCTCGTTTCCAGTGAGGACGGTACAGCAGCTTACGGCGATTCGGTAACCGTCGATTATACGGGAACGTATTACAATTACATCGGAGAAGACGGCGCTGTTGTATTCGACACGAGCTACAAGAGCGTCGCCGACGACAAGGACATCACTAAGTCAAGCGAGTTCACTCCGAGGTCCTCTTACAGCCCGCTCTCGGTTACCATCGGTTCCGGATCGGCTCTTAAGATGTTCGAAGATTCGATAGTCGGGCACAAGGTCGGAGACAAGTTCAGAGTCATGATTCCCGCGGAAGACGCGTACGTCGGATCGGAAATCAGGAAAACCGTGCCTCTCGCAGGATTCACCGTTCCTGTGACGCAGGAGATTCCCAGCGGCGTATTCTCGTCTCTTTACGGAAAGACTCTTGCCGCCGGAGAGACTTACAATTTCAAGACTGTTTACGGCTGGAATGCATCGGCGACTTTCGTGTCGGATACTAACAAAGTAACTATTTTCAACATGCCGGAAGTTGGAAAGACCTACACTTATTCCCCGAAAGGAACCGCTCCCGCGGAAGGCGAAGAGAAAGTCACTTTCAGCGTTGTTTCCATCGACGGTAACGTCATCAAATCCGATCTTTCCTTCAAAAACTGCAAATATGTTTCCGGAAACACCATTCAGATGATAGAACTCGATTTCGGAACCGAAAAATGGTTCGTAACGGAAGTTTCCTCTTCCGACTTCACTTACAAGGTGACCGACAAAGGAAACGTCAACGAAGATCTCTACTTCGAAATCAAACTGGTTTCTATCGGATGAATTATTAAAAATTATCCGCCTGTCTTTCCGGCAGGCGGATATGTTTAAAGAATCTGTTCGAGTTTGTCGATCATGTTGCCCGGATTTTCGGCCAGGAGTTTTATCGCTTTTCTTCCGGGATTCTTATCGATTATGGCGTCGGGAACTCTTTTCATCCCGGATAACGCTTTTTCAACCGATTCCGAGATGTAATTTTTGTCGATATTCACCGAGACGGAAGACAATCCGACTTCCTCGATAATATTCACTGTATCCTTGCTGTAGGCAAGATTCATGATGCATCTGCAGGACGGATGGTGTTTCATCACCGAGAGCAGAATATAGGAAAGATGCTCTGCGGATCCGAATCTTATCGGTCCGTTTCTTTTGGGAATACCGTTATGGACCGTTATTCTGCGGTCCACCGCAGCGATTTCCTCCGGTCCGGCGGCATCTTTCAGCGCCATCGCGATATTGATTCCTTCACTCGGAATCATTTCGTTGGGTATGATATCGATAATCCTGTTCACAGCATTATCCAGCGCGTCCGACACGGCGATTCTGTCCGTCTCTCCCTTTATTTTGACCATAGGGTTGACGACGGGATCTCCTTTGCCGATGCTGTACTGCGTCGAAATCGATTCTTGAATCAGTTCTCTGGATTTGATAATGGAATTGACGACGTCCAGTCCTTTAGCCATATTGGCGGTTATAAAGGAAGAAAGCACGCATCCGCTTCCGTGACCGGATTTTTTCAGTTTTGGATATTCGAATTTAGTGAATTCCGAAGACAGATAAAGATAATCGATTACAGCAGGTGTATCAAAATGGCCGCCTTTGACGTATACGGAAGAACCTTGTTTGCCTATGAGCTCGCAGGCGAGCCTGAGGTCCTCGAGGCTTTTTATTCTGATGCCCGACAGCGCTTCGGCCTCCGCTTTGTTGGGAGTTACCAGTTCGCACATGGGGATCACTCTCTTTTTCAGAGTGTTGATCAGCGGTTTGTCGTAAAGATCGAACCCGGTTCCGGAGACGAGCACCGGATCTACGATTAAGGGCATCTCGTGATCTTCCAGTATATCCGCCACAGTCTCCGCTATTCCGGAACTGTAAAGCATGCCGGTTTTAACCGCCTTGATATCGCAGTCTTTAAGGACTGATTCCAGCTGTAATTTGATAAATTCTTCGGGGACGGGATGTATGCCTGCAACTTCCTGCGTGTTCTGGGCGGTGACCGCCGTGATAACCGCTGCAGCATGAACTCCCAGGACGGACATCGCTTTGATGTCGGCCTCGATTCCCGCTCCGCCGACGGAATCCGAACCTGCTACTGTAAGAGCTGTTCTCATCGGCTCTGCTATGGTGAACTGGTTATTATATTAGATCGGAAGAAACAGCCGGGCGTCTGAAAATGATTTATATCGGCCGGCGATCAGGCTGTACGATGAAGGTTATCAGCACCAGTTTTGTTCTCAAGGGAAAAACCGATTATAAGGATTTAGTGCCCGTTTTTCCCCAGATGCTCTGCACTCTGCTGGAGGAAATAGGTCAGATGCCCGAGGATGACGATATACTTCAGATGTATATCGAACTTAATCTTATGGATCTCAGAGAGAACAGAAAACCTGAGGGATACAACAGGAAAGGAAAAGTCAGGCTGGTTTTCCCTCTTGATTTCAAAGGATTTTACTTGAAAACGTATGACAAATACAACGATCTGAAGAAACTGGTCGGCGAATACCGGGCCATTCTCGATGAAAACGGCATCTCATACGAGATTATCGAACAAAACTCCTCGAAGTAAGCGAAACTGCGGTTATCGGGATGAATCAGTCCGGCACGGCTCCGCTGGCCGTTATCGTCGCAGCGTCTCTCTGGGGAATAATCGGTTTATTCACCCGTTTTCTGGGAGCCTCCGGGCTTAATCCTTTGCAGATAACCGAAGTGAGATGCCTCATCACGGCGTTCGTCATTTTTTCCGTGCTTTTTATCTTCGACAGGAAACTGCTGAAAATTTCTCTTAAGGATATTCCGGTCTTCATAGGAACCGGAATCTTCAGCGTGGCTCTGTTCAGCATGCTATACTTTACGGCCGCCGAAATGACGACTTTGTCGATGGCGGCCGTCCTTTTATACACTGCGCCGTGTTTCGTCGTGGTTCTTTCCGCGGTTCTCTTCAAAGAAAAAATCACTTCCGTCAAGGTTCTGGCGCTGTCGTGCGCTTTTGCCGGATGCGTATTCACTTCAGGCATCATCGGAGGATCCGGGGATATCAGCATTCCCGGCGTTCTGATCGGAATAGGATCGGGGTTCGGGTATGCTTTATACAGCATTTTCGGAAAATACGCGCTGAAAAAATACCACCCTTTCACCGTTACTTTTTATACGTTCTTCATAGCCGCCCTGGGGCTTCTGCCGTTTTCGGATCTCAGCGGATTCGCGGATGCGGATCTGTCTCCGGCGGCGTATATGAACATGGCCGCTCTCGGCATAATCTCCACCGCCGTTCCATATTTTCTCTATACGTACGGCCTAAACCGGATGGATGCCGGAAAAGCAGCCGTTCTCGCCTTCGCCGAACCGATGGTCGCCACCGCCGCAGGTTTCATTTTTTACGGGGAAGCGCTGTCCCTCTCCGGCGCGGCAGGGATAATTCTCATTCTTGCTTCCGTCGTCATGCTTAACGTTAATAATGTGCCCCGGCGCGGACCGGAGCGTTGTATTAAATAATATATGCCATACGGCCGGACACTATGGGCAGAGCGTCAGGGCTGGTTATGCTGTCAGCAGCGATTTTGATAGTTCTGTCTTCTTTATGCATAATCTCCGCCGACGACTCGTCCGATGCCGGGGAATACAAACCCGTTTCCGGCAAGGCGAACATAACTTCCGTGACCGTGGACGACAATTATGTTTCGGTAAAGGAGAGGGCGTTTGCCGGATGCGGGAATCTGATGTTCGTCACGCTTCCCGGCAGCATCCGCGAGATAGGCTCCGGGGCGTTCGCGGACTGTCCCGGCCTCAAATCAGTCACGTTCTGCGGTACCGGAAACGTATCCGTCGGCGGCGGATCGTCCGTCATGGATAAGGGTACCGATGCGGTGATAATCAATATGGTCAAAGGGTCTCTGACAGTTCCTGCGGAGCTTATAGGCGGAAAAGGCATATCTTCGAACGAGACCGGCACCGTATTCAGATATAACGGCTCTCTCTGGGAGCAGATTTACAGATTTTCCGTCGACGGCGATTCCCTTGAAAAGATAACTCCCAGGTCGGATTTTTCCGGCCAGGTTATACTGCCTCCCACGGTCAGAGCGGTTTCGGAAAGCGCGATCAGCCGTCTGTTCGACTTCGACAAGACATGGGTAAAAGGGGTGGTGATACCAGACGGAGTGCGCTCCATCGGCAGCAGCGCTTTCGAGGGATGCGAATATCTGGAAACCGTTTACATCCCCGATACCGTCGATTCTATAGGAAGAAACGCTTTTCTCAGCTGCAGATCTCTGAAAACCATCGATCTTCCTTCGGGACTGAAGGAGATCGGTTGGAACGCGTTCAAAAACTGCACCGGGCTGGAGAAGATTACAGTTCCCCAGAGAGTATCATCGATAGAGGGCGTTTTCGAAGGGTGTTCGGAACTGAGGGAAGTGAAGCTTCCCGCGGGTCTGACCGAAATCGGCGAGAGATCTTTCTACGGATGTTCCGGACTGGAAAGTTTCGTTTTTCCGCCGAAGACTGTTTCAGTGGCTTCGTCCGCGTTCTTCGGATGCAGATCGCTGTCTTTGACCGGTCTTCCCGATTCCGTCGTTTACATCGGCGACAGGGCTTTCGAAAGCTGCGCCTCGATAAACATCAGAGAGCTGCCCGGGAATCTCGCTTCCGTCGGCGACAGAGCATTTGCCGGGTGCGCTTCTCTGGAGTCGGTATATCTCCCGGGTTCGGTCGTTTACATCGGGAGAGAGGCGTTCACCAACTGTTTCAGTCTCAAATCGATCGAATTCGGCGGCCAGAAAAATATCTGCATCGGAGGATACACATTCCCGATGGGCGTGTCCCTTTCCGAATCATTTTTTTCGGAGAACGGATCCAGAATAATGAACAATTATTCGATTCAGGGAAATTTCAGATTCAGCACTGACCCGAAACCCGGATATTACCAGTTTTCGGGGTGATGTTATAAAAGCATTGTTTATCGCTGCCCTGCTTGTCGCCGTAACGGCGCTGATTTCCGTGTTTCCCTGCGTCTCCGCATCATCCTCCGTTTCTTTTGATTCCGTTCCGGAACCGGAGCTGTCCGGACTGCTCGGCGAGGATTACGTTTATTCCCTGAAAACCGAAATTCTGGAAAAATCCGGACTGAACGTTCCGGAGGATGCCGAAGACTTTATCAGCAGAATCATGCTGGATAATATTTCTCTGAGAGTTGAAGGCGTTTCCGACTTCTTCACCGCAGGCGGAAATACGGGAAGGAATGCCGATTACCGGCTTCTTCTCGAATCGGATTATTATCTGGAATATGCGTCTGACATGGAGAAGTTCCGTCTGTTCGCGCTGTCAGAACCGGATGATGTGATGTGCTCTCCGGGAGATCTGATCCGCATTTCCGGGCATATGGCGGCGGATAAAGCTTCCAAAGCCGACAGTTACGGTTACGATCAGAGTTACGATAAGGAAATATCCGCATACGATTCCCTGAAAGTGTCTTCCGACGAGTCCTGTACAGTTTATTCGGAGATAACCATAACCCATTTCGGAATGTCTTCCTCGTACGAGGTATACGGCATCTCGGATATCTCCAGAACCGTTCTGATGGATTTCATTTATCCTTCCGGAACGGAAAGAATCGTTCCCGGCGACGAGATGTTCTGCAGATGGACTTTGCGCGACGATATGGTATACGAAACCACGGACCTTATTTCGGAAAGCGGCAGATACTCCTTTTTCAGCGATAAAGGAAAGTATCTCTCCGGCGTTTCCCACGGAAGCGTCCCGCAGTTTGTTTTTATCCAGAATTTCGAAAGAACCGAAATGGATTACGACGTTTCGGTGCCGATTTTTCTCAACGGCTTTCTCAGCATCGAAAAGCTCGATCAGATGCTGAGGGAGGACGGATTGGATCC
>JAEEGL013951443.1_pt1 | contig 15692 bp, 26 predicted proteins | sample 9134231 | NCBI WGS metagenome assembly JAEEGL01 (sample SAMN16246548, study PRJNA631951) | gut metagenome | biome: gut microbiome; feature: rumen; material: fiber-attached | host: Bos | place: Iran: Karaj | collected 2018-10
ATCTCTTAAAAATAAGAGATTCGTTTTTTTTGTTTTGAAAAAATATTTTAAGGTAGTTTTGAAAAATACTCCTTTTAATAAAGAAAAATATTACAAATTATTATCGTGATAATCATTGCCCCATTTCTGAGTGTATCTTTGATGCCAATCATCATTATGTAATCTATCAAATTTTGCTAATTTTCTAGCTAATTTAGGATCGTTATAAGCACCTTTTCTAAATTCATCCTCCCTAACTTGAGCACATGAGAAATATACTGCGATAATAACACCTGTGAGAATAAAACCCCACATGAGACTAAGGAAGTAAACTGAAGACCACCATAGAGCAAGACAGATGGTTTCTAGTTTTCCTAATTTCCATCCTTGGTACAGTAGAAAAATAAGAATGGGAAGATAAATAAAAAGAAGCATTTTTGTTGCTACAATTTCCACTATAAAAGAACTATTCCTTTATTTTTTTAAAAAAAATAAAAATAATGTCCTATTTTAATTAGGACATTAATTTAAATTTTAATCTAGTTAACTCGTAACCTAGATAATTTGTTCCAAGCCATGTTGAATTATCTTCAACGTTTGGGTAATCAACACTTCTACCTATTCCCCATATTTTATCATATGGGGAAGCTTCTACTAATACTTTGTTTTTAGTTGATAATAATAATTCTTTTAAATTTGGATTTTGTGTGAATTTGTAATAGTTTCCTTTATATACAATATCTCTTTTTACATCGTTCCAAACAAAATCATCGAAATTCTTAACTTGTCTTCCAAGAGATTTAATATTTTTCGGAGATTTTTCATCAATAATACCGGCCGCCGTTTTTACGTCTCCAAACAGCATGGCCTTTTTGAACATCATATATTGTTCAGCACAATTAAAACGAATACTCTCTGCATTGAATTCTGAAGGCCACCATTGTGAAAATGCACCTCGGTAGAAAAAGGCGTAGTCTCCAATAATAGTATAATGGTCTTCTGGTCTGTCTAGAGTAAGTTCTGTCATTTTTTAGTGTTTATGAAAGGCTACATCGGCCGCCGAATTCCAACAAAACGAGCATGTTCGACAATCTGAAGGGCAGATGAAGATGTTTGCCGGACATCTTGAATCATCGGAAATCCAGGCCAAAGTACGTAACGATGTTTCATTATTCCAACCTTGCCACATCGAGAATCTAATTCTCAAATTCGGTGGCAGATCAGAAGAGAAATCAACATCATTTCGTTTTGTATAAGCTAAGAACTTTGTATTAGGAAATTCATTAGCTACCTTTATCATTCCTTCTAAGTATTTTTGCAAGTTGACTATTTCATTAATTCTATAGTCGATAAACAAGGTAATAACATATATTACCATTGTTATTCGTTTTACCGAATAATTCTATCTATTTATCCTTGACCAAAAACTTTAATCAAGGATATCACCACTAGAATGCCAACGAAATCTTTCTAATCGCTTCTTACGTTTTAATTGCTTAATTATACTTGCAAAATAATCATTAGAATTCGCTTTATAATAATTTAAGTTCCAATTCCAAGCATTTCTTACGTTTGGATATTGTCTATATGCTTTCTTAGCATAACAACCAGTATGAGAACATGGTACTCCTGTTGCACAACTCAAAATCGGCGGCAGGTTGATGTTGATGATATTCCCAAGTTTGGTATTCCCATTAGACAAAATCACTTCCATCTTAAAGTACTTTTACACCTCTTTTACAGTATATTACGGCCCACAAAGTATGATTCGAATTCTTTCAAGTTGATCTTCTAACCTTGCAACTTGTTGACATAAATATTTATTCTGCTCAGCAAGAGAAATTTTCTCTATACCAATAGTATCTTTAATATATTCAATCAATTTAAGATTTGTATTACAACTCATTAAAAGAAGTAATTCTGGACCAGTAAGTGCTTCCTTCTTATTAACAAGAGAATCTTTAATAGTCAAAAATTCTTTTTCCATATGATCAAAACCAAATACATCTTCCACAATTACACCTCTTTTACTTTTGCTAGTTCAATCGTCGTAAAAAGTTTTTGAATCTTTTTCCAATCATCTTTCCAACCAAAAGCTATATTCATAGCGTCATATAACATTAGATGAATTCTATTATGATCTAATGGCAGTCCATAAATACTAGTCCAGTATGGTAGGCGTTTACCATGATACTGGTATTCATAAACACTTCTTAATCTATATTTCCCCTCATCATCGATCACAAATATATAATTCATTGAAAAGTCTTTATAAAATCCTAATTTTCCTCGGAAATAAAGATCCATTCGCCTATAATTAAAGAATTTCAATTCTCTTTTTCTTACTAGTCTATTTAATCCTTGCCAGTTATTAGCATCATCATAACTTTTTCTTTCCTCATCAGTAAGTAACTTTACAATATATTCTTGTTTTTCTTTTTGATGATGAAAATATCTTGTGTAATCAATAGGAGAATATGAAACTCTAATTTTGTATCTACCATATTTAATATCTCTCGAATAAGAGTAAGGGTAACCAATATTATTTTGAAATAAGATACAAAAATTTAATAAACTACTTAGTATCTGTTGACCAATTTCAACTTTACTTAACGACATCGGTTATTACTCAGTTAAAAGTTTAACTTCTATATTATCAAATCCTTCTAAGAGAGTAGGTATATTTTGATAGTTCATAAATTTAAACAATACTTCTTCTGGAATTGATTTTTCTGAATTATTTTTAGCATTGTTTAAAATTCTTTGACTAGGAGATAATAAGAATACACAGTTAATGGTAATATTCTTTTTAAATATATTTCTTAAATAGTTTATTATCTTAATTCTATATTTACTATGTAATAGTGTATTACAGATATTTAAATTCTCTCCATCATTGATAAACTTAGTAATAGATTTATAAAACCTATTATTTAAATCTGTGTTATTGGACACAGAATATTGATATGCTAATGAGTATATTGTTTTAGAATCTAATGAAGATTGTTCAGGATGGTGTTCGAGGTAAATTGCTACTCTTTCTTTATCCAGAGACCAAATCCGGCCGCCGGATTTTGAAGCGAGAGTATCTTTCCCGATGTTGGAACACCCACAATACATTGTAATTATTTGACTACAACATTCATTGTTTAATTTTCTATAATAATCAAAATAAGCAACACTATTTTTATTAAATTCCTGATTTTCTAAAACATTTTCTATTCTTTCTGGTATGTATTTTACAATCCGTCCTAAGTTATCATTTGATGCTAGTCTACTAGAATGTACTACTAAATCTATATTTCCATTACAGAATAAATACATATTCTCTAATTTCGTATTCACAAATTCAATATGCTTTGCTACCAACGTAGCAATCATACAGATATCTTCATTACTTAATAGTTCATATTCTTTTTGAAATTCGATAAGAAAATCAACAGTCGCCTGAACACCTTTCTGTGCATGTAGAGGAAAAGCAATAGTTTTCTTTTCCTCTCTCACTTCACCAGATGTCATTTTTCCAAAATCATGACATAAAGCAGCTAGGATATCAATATGATCTGATTCCTCACACATTACAGATTGTTGTAACACTAGTAACGTATGAGTCCACAAATCATCTTCCATATGAAAAATCTTTTGCCCATCTAAAGTGTCATCATACGCATGATAAGTTTCCTTCATTCTTTTGACAAAATGAGGAAACTTTTTATACATAAATGAGATCACCTTACTCTGTAATTCAAATCTTTCGTAAGCGTTCATCATGTTTCTCAATTTTTGCTGGAAGGTTTTTCTTGTCTTTAATTTCCTCTTTCCATCCATGTAATAAATAATCACGTTCTTCAGTCAATGATTCTGAATAATAATCCCTTTTTGATTTCTTATCTTTTTTCTTCTTTGGTTCATCAAATGGGTCATCATAATAATCTTCATCAAATTTACTAAATTCGTCAAGTTCATCATCTATAGGGTCAGTCCACATTTTCGGGCATTCTAAAGCACACTGACAACGCATACAATCTTGCATTGCCTTTTTATCATTGTCAGTAATATTATCAGACTCGACTCGGTATGTAGTGAAGATCATAAAATCTAGTTTACAATACATATCATAACTTTTTCTACCATCTGCAATTACAAATGATGATAATCGAAAATATGGACATTTAATAATTTCACTTCTTTTCACTTCAGTTTTCTTTTCCATCAAAAAACGACCTTTGATCAAGACTAAATGCGGGGACAAACATCCAAGCATTTTCTAAATATTTTTTTCTTAAAGTTCGACAGCATTATATAATTGAATTCAGTTAGATAATATTCATCTAAAATCACTTTGTTTATTAATTCACAACGACAAAATAATTGTTCTTCTTCAGTTGTAATCTTGTAATGTTTTAAACGAAAATAAGGACACACCAACATTGATGTTCTTTTCATAAATTTAATATTTCTATATAAAATTCTTAAAAATATAAAAGTTTAATCCCGTTCACCTCTATTATTTCTATACAAAAAAATTATTTTTTTAAAAAAATAAAATATGCTTCACTCAATTATGTCGTAGTATTTTGCCACGACATCTGATGAAGCACAGGTTATACGATAATCTAATTGATTTAATGGGGTAATATATTTTTCAACTATAATGTACCATCCAATTAATACTTCTTGAGAAACATTTTCTTTTGTAATAATAATTTTAGTGGCTTCATCTGGTTGAATTTGATATGATTCACCAAGTAGTTTTTGAATATCATCCAAATTAGTTCCATTCCAAACAATAGCTATATCTGGGTCTTTTTTGCCAAGTATTTTTAGTTCCATATTAAACTATAGATAGATTTAGTAGTCTTATTTGTTTTTCAAATTCTTTAATTTCTGGATATCCCATTCCTAAAATCATTCCTAAGTAAGATATAAAATCTTCGAGATCTTGAAATGGTTTAGACTTTTGAAAAAGTTCGCCGTCGAGGTCGAGGTCGCTCCTATCGCAGTAATCAACGGAAGCCATATATGCATTTTGTATTTTATTATCGTTTATTTTGAATAATAAGACATCAAGATAATATCTGGAATAGTTTTTAATTATTGCTGGGTGTATACTTAAGACATCATTTCCTCCGAATATTCCTTCATTATCAAACTCAACTCGAATGACGAATTGAAAATCCTCCATTTTGAATATATCTCCCCAGTAGAAGACTCGATTTGAAAAAGATCGTTTATACTGATTCTTTTTTAAAAGGGTATATTGAATCAATGCTTCTTCGATGGAACGGAATACTTTAGCCATATTTTTAGAGTCCCATGACTTTTTTCAGTGCATTATAAAGTTTTTCGATTTGTGTTTCGTTGCAATTATTAAAGTATGATTTTTCAAACCGGCCGCCGTTTTCATACATCTTAAACAAAACACTCTTCAAAATCGGCGGCAGGAAAGCAATATTAGTAGCAAAAGTACTTCGGCTATCATCATAATGATCATTATATCTATCTTCAAAGTACTTTTGCATACCTTCTCTAACCTTTATCCAAGGCTCAAAAAAATCTGTGTCTTCAGGATAGTAACTTAAATACTCAGGTTCTTCACATAGGTATACTAGTTTAATAATTTTATTATATGTAAGAAGACCATTCTTCATTTGAGAAACAGCAACATGTGTAGGAGACTTAATCTTAATTCGCCAATCACCAATTCTACAAACATATCCTTCTTCAGAAATTGGTAATTCTTTTACATTTTGCATTATTTCTTCAATAGATCTAAAATAGTAATTCTTTGGATACTTATCCCATTTAATTAACTTTCCTTCAATATCTCTATCTAAATACTCTCCAGTAATCTTATTACGAACAGCTAATAAATACATATTGGTCTTATTAACTTTCGTAACATGCTGAATATACGGAGTCATCAATTCAAATAAGTATGAATAATTTTTATTTCCATATTGATAAATATTGGTTAAATCTATTTCTGCATCAATTAAATCTCCAAATGTTTGATATCTAACATTGTTATTGATTGGTCCTTCAGCGTAAGCTAATGACTTTGAACAATGACACCATTCATTTCCGTCAAAATATAATCCTATTAAAGAACCATCGAGTTTTTCCTCACAAACTGCTTTTGCTATATCAAATTCGGCGGCCGATGGATCTTCTCCAAAATTATAAAACCTATCAAATGATCTATGTAAAACTTTAGAAAAATCTTTAGCAATAATCAACTGCCTACATACTCTTACAATAGGGTCAAACCTATAATGATGAGAATCAACCTGATCATAATTTAATACATATCTATCATCATATTCCCTAATCTTAATTCCATATTTCTCTTTTAATAAATCAAGTGTAATTTCACCAGATTGAAACTGATCCAAAATTTTCATCAAATTCACCTCCATAAAACATCTTCATGAATTTTAGACCAGTCTGATTATGGTGTAAACCAATTTCATTATAAAAACGAGGAAAACTTATACATATGTTATTTACCATCATCAGACATTTATACATTGATCCATGATAAAGTATAGTGGATGCCAATAAGTAATTTATAAATCGATTAAAAAAATTGAAAACACTACTTGAAAAATATAATAACTCAATCAAAACTCTTCTACGGGTAAATAGTATTTGTTTATCATCAGATTTAATAGTAGTATCTGTTAAATTCACTTCAATAGGAATTTGCTTAATATGTATATTTTCGAATTTTTTAAATATAGTAGACTTATTCTCGTATGGATAAATATCTGACCAATACCTATCATTAAAGTCTCGACTTTTCATATTTACTACAAAGTTGATAAATACTTGACCACTAAATAATTTATATATTTCAAACCACTTACAATTTGTTTTCTCTAAAACAGGTTGAAATCCAGTTCCTCTTTCTTGTGAGATCAACAATGATACATCATTATAACGATGTGGAAAATTTATATAATGGTTTTCACATGAATCGGGTTTTTCTAAAAAAACATCAATGTATTTTGTTAATAATTTTGAAACAACATAAAATCGGCGGCCGAGTTTAATACAAGCCTCTAATTTTTTCAAATCTAGATTATGTGTTTCCATAGGTAAATACTATATTTATATATAAAATTAGAGAAAATAAAAATTTGAGATGGGGAATTTTTTAATTTCCCCTATCTCTAATAATAATTAGAAAATAGATGTTTTAATTTCATCAACTAACCCATATGTTATAGCTTCTTCAGCCGACAAAAGTTTATCCTTCTTTAGTAATTCTTCTAGTTCTTCTTTTTCAAACTTAGTATGATTCAGATAGATTTCTTCAATTTTATTTTGAATGAGTAAACTATTATGGTAGTCTTGTGTTATCTCTGATAAACGCCCACCAATAAAAGTACTGAGTTCATGAATCAACATGTTCGAACTTGGTGTAATATATCGTTTAGAACATCCTACTGTTAACAATGATGCAGCAGAAGCAACATATCCTTCGACATAACTAAATACATCAACCTTCTTACAGATTTCAGTAATAGTGTCATATCCAATAAACCCAGCAGAACACAATCCACCAGGACTATTAATATGTAGATGAATTGGATCTGCTTTATCTTTTCCTTTAGATGCCATTTCCGATAAATTTTCTTTAGCAGTCTGAATGAGAAGAGTATTTAGTTTCAGAATTGATTCTGGAACGACTTCACAATAAAAATAAATATTTGCATTTGGAGTTACAGTAATAACACCAGAGTTGGTAACAAATTCATCATCTTCAACTCTTAATACTTTCTTTAGTGCGTCTAAATCTAAAATTTTTTCTTCTTTATGACTCATTAAGTTATTGATTACCTCTTTTTTTACTATTTTTTCCTACCACCAAATTCGGCGGCCGGATTTAAAAGCTACTCATTTTTCTCAATAAAATCTTCCCAATCATCAAACAACGACAATGGAGCATAAATTCCACAGTTACAACACATTACAGTGGTGTTACTGTTAAATACTAGAGGCATTCTCCATTCTTCTTTATTCGTTTCACCATCAACGAAAACAACAATTGCTTCATGTACTTCAAATTTTTCTTTACTACCACACTTAGGACACTTCATTATTTTTTTTTATTCTTCCTCTTCTTCATCTAACATCTTTTTAATTAACTGAAGACCTTTTGGAGTTACATAAGTGGTAGGAATAAAACGGTCTCCACCTTTCACTTTAAATATTCCAGAAGTAATATATCTTTGATACGGTCTATTGTTAGACATTAAAAATCTTTTTTCTCTCAATTTCTTAAACAATCTATTTCTTCCAATATTACCAATTAATTTAGCTGAGTCGTTCATATCCGTAGAACTTTCTGGGTCTACAAAATTATCATAGAATTCAACTTTTGGTTTAACACTTTTAATTTGCTCTTTAATTTCTTGATTTTCAAGAGCGAGTTGGTTATTTTGAGATTTAATTTCTTTAATCTCACTAGCCAACATTTCAATAGCATTCAATATCTGATTTTTTGAATATTCAACAGAATAACTACCAGTCTTTCTAATACTTGGAACCACCTCACCAGCAATCCATTTCTGGTAGGGAATGGCTTTCGGTTTGTCTGATCGTCCAAGGAAGAAATATAGACCTTGTTCAGAAAGACAAAGCATTTGTTGGGTTCCACCAGGGGTGTTCATCGGTTGAGTACCCTTCCATTCATCAGGAACACATGCGAACGCTCGAGATGTACGATATGACTCTGGATAATCCAATGCCTTTAATACATCTTTTCCAACAACCCAGAAACTATCACCATTTTTAATAAATCTTACTTGACCAAATTGTTCATTTTCAAAAAGCTGAATTTCAGAATTTGTATTACTAATTTCAACAGGTACCGCTGGAACAATATGTTTCTTAGAATGAATAACTGGAATTACTTCTTGATCAAGCCAACATTTAAATTGCTTTGCCTCTGGTTTACGACTTCTTAATATGAGTGAATATAATCCAGATTCAGAAATGATGTTTACGTTTCTAGCTTGTTTTGTACCATTTGAGCTGAGGGTACTAATAGTAAGGTCAGATTTTTCATCAGTATCTAGATTAGAAATAGCTCTTGAGATTTGATCTAATCCAAGACATTCACAAACATCTTTCGCTATAAACCAGGGATCACCATTTTTCATAATTACTCGAATCTTACCAAATTGTGTATTTTCGAATGCTTTAATTTCAGAATTACCATTGCTAATTTCTGTCGGTACCGCTGGTACGGCCGGAAAAGCTATAATCTTCTTTTTCATTGACAAAATAAATACTCTCCTGTATATTTAGATTTCGAATTTATTTTGAGAAATAATAAGAATTCCTCACCATAAATTCTAATAGAGTATTTCTATATCAAAAATGCGAAAATTAAAAAGTCTAGAGAGTAAACTCTCTAGACTAATTTTTTTTATAACAAGTTTAAAAATACTTTTTCGTGGAAACACAATTTATTTGGGTCAATTTGTGATATATCCATCATGTCTTCTTCTAGTTCATTAATAGTAAGTCTATTTGGGTTGAACTACCTCTAGAGAGGAATCTTGTTTTCACAAGAAGTTTATGTTCACGACTATATCATTTTATATAGTCTGTAATTGTAGATATTACATATCTACAGTATGAGTTATCATTATGATTTTCTCATAGTTATTATTATTTTACCTTTATCAATTGGTAAAGGTGAACCCCAACAAAGGACTTATTTTTGCTGCAACAGTTTTCTCAGATAGTTTGAGAACAACTGGTTTATCTTGATTATATCTCCAAAATTCATTTTCATTTACTAAGAATAGGTGAGCTAATACTAACTCTACAAAGGAAGAGTATATATCACCTACCTCAAGAATACATGACATTAAATCTGTATAATATTCATGTGGTAATTTTGGATTATCTGATTTTTTCATTAATTCTTTGACTTTAATTACTGTAGCTAATACGTCATTATTAACTACTTGTTCTGATAACTTAGTATATCTTACTAGGTTATTTTCAGTTGATAAATAACCTTTGATTTGGGTTAATTCATTTGGAATTTTATCAGTAGTGAATACTAAGGTAATTAAACTATTATCTTCGTTTATATCTATTAAATAGTTTTTAATGAAATCTGATGTAGTTTTATCTAAATCGATTTCACAGGAACCAGAAGTCGGTTATTAGACTATTTCACTTATATAGTCGTTATTACCGGCCGCCGATTTTGACGGTCGGTTATGTTATCTTCATTTTAATTCCATACTTCTCTATGGAATGACCTCATCAACAATTGTGTTAATCTTTCGGTAATTACCTGCCCAGCGGTCACGCCGATGAATTCTGTGCGTACTTTCTTTTCTCCAAAACATTTATGACAAATCTTAAAGTTCTTGGTTTGACATGTCATTGGACTACGAAGAATAATTCTCTGGTCAATTAAATCATATTCATCACCATTTAGTAATTTCCATTCATCTGTAGCTAGTTTCTTATAATATTTACCAGCTAAACAGTGAATATGTTGTTTACTAAATGGAACTATATATAGACCAGATTGACAACCACAATCATCTTCTGCTAATTCGATTGGAGACAAGGACATAGCCAACGTTCTCTCTAAATAGCCTGATTCAGGCACCGATCTGTCTTTGTCAATCACTTTAGACTATCTCATTTATATAGTCGTTAGACCGCCAAATCCGGCGGCCGGAAACAGTAACTTTTATTTTAAAAGAATTGATTTAATCCTTTACGAGTTCCGCTTTCTGTTATTCAATATTATTGACATTAGACTATCTCATTTTTATAGTCGTTTATCTTTATAAAAGTTCTTTCGATTTTCTTTTATTTTAAGGCACCCAAATTCGGCGCACTCTGGAAGAATTGTTCTGGTGTTAACCCCTCGATTAAGGAACTGTTGATAGGCGTCATATCGACGATATTATTCTCGTCGGCTAATAATCCTATATTAATACAAGATCTAGCTAACTGTACCTTACTAAATCGAGAACCCGATTTAAATAATTTATACAAACTAGATTCATGAGGGAAATCATCAATACACCTATCAGTAAGAGCATTATTAATATGATAAGCTAAATAAGCATTACCTTTTGGTATCTTCTTTAATAATGCATGGTTATCATCACTTACTAATGAAACCATTTCAAACAAACTCAAACTAGGTATATGTTTAGTAATAGTAATAAACGACATTAATTTCTTTTCTAATTCATATAAATTATCATAATACAATTTACTATCTTTATCTACAGATTCATAAATTGTTCTACTCACTAATTGAATCTGTTTCTTAGTTATCACTTGATTAATTAATATGTCATTAAAACCACACCATTTATTAAATAAGCAAACTCCATAAGTATATTGTTTACCATTAACAGTTACTTCATTATTTAATGAATCATTAAATAACTCTAATGCTTCTGGAAGACGTTGAAGGTCTTTAATTTCTTTAAAAATTTTACTTTGTGGTTTATCAAAATCACAAGTTAAAACATATGCTGCATATAATGCTTCGTGACGAATGGTACTTAAGAAATCATCTTTAGCATCGTAGCAAACTGTATTACCGATGTATGCTCTTTCATACATTTGTTTAAGAGCGTCTACATCATGGTTGATATAGATAGCGGAGGTATCTAAAAATAGACCATATCATTTATATGGTCGTTTAGAGCTAATTAATGAATTAATTAGCTTCTGAAGATGTGTTTTTTGCTAGGAAAACAAATCCTATTAGAAATAATCCAAATGCAAGTAGTTTAAGATCTACTGCTGTTATAATTGATAATATAAACAACATTAATATTGCTCCAAGAAGACCATAAGTAAGTAGTTCTCGAAGAGTTTTGTTTTTAATCATATTACACATCCTTTTTATAAGATAAGATTTATTTGAGATGGAGATACCATTTCTCTCCATCGAAATCCATATTCACTATTATCTAGACTATTTCATATATAGTATAGTCGTTTAACCAAGTTTTTGGCTTCTATCGAAGTTTCTTTTTCTTTTTCCGGCCGCCGAATTTAGCGGCTCGATGCTTAGTGGTGGAGTTCCAAAGGTTAATTCATCATCATCCCTTGGAATGAGTTCCATAGTTGGAACACTATGTGACCAAAGTCTAAAACTTCAACACTTTTGCTGAAAAGACTATATCATAAAAATTGGATATTCTATTTTTTTATATAGAAATAGATTGAATATAACTTTTAAATCCGGCCGCCGAATTTGACCGCCGGAAAAGGAGATTGCTATGGATATGGAATTCCAAATGCTTGATGGGACCATAATGCGGTTTCACAATGTCTGTCTCTATCATGAGACAGACAAGTATATAACTTTCTCGGCAGACGAAGGAGACCGAGTGGTCCTAATTCGTCTTTCCGAAGGGGGATATTCAATCTCAACGGACTCGATATTCCGTTGAGATTTCCCCATTAACACCCTAACAGGTAAAACTGTTGGGGTGTTTTTAAAATTTTTATTTTTATAGTCTTTACACTATTTTTTATATAGCTCGGTATTCCGAGTTTTTATTTTTTATAACCCACACTTTTGTGGGTTGTCTATTCCACCACGCTAGTTTTCTTATATTAATCTTTTCTTGCGGCATTAATCTTTTCCTTAATTTCTTGAACAGCATTATAAACAATAAAGACAAGTATCATATACATCGGAAGGAGAACAACTCCCCATCCACAAGTAAGTACACCCGATGTTTTTAAATCTATTAATCCAATTTGAAATAAGAAAAACCCTATCGTAATAATAAAGAATATAAAACTCTTCACTCTACCTCCTTTGCTTCTTCCGATTCAGAAAACCATTTTAAAAAATCTAAGAAATATTGAAACACTTCTTTATCTTTTCTCACTTCAAAATACTTTTTACTAACAACTCTACTAATACACTCATCATACTGCATGATATTCTTACTAGTTAAATAATGTAAGAAATAAGGAAACCACAATGTAAACAACATTTCTCTTGGTACTTTCAATTGATATGGTTTTACACCGGGATCAACAGTGACTACAGTTCTACCAGAAAATTCTAGAGTTCTAGATAATATAGTAGACCTTACAAGTCCTTCCTTCCCCCTAATATGTTCAAAACACCAATTATATATTAAATCAACATAGACTTGATAAAATGCAGCTATTTGATCATACTCAATAGTATTTACATTCATTTCAGTAAAATCATTATTTTTTATTTTTTCTACTAATTGATCTGTCCAACATTGTATTTCATCTACTAACGTTGGATAGAATAACTTATTTCTCTTATTAGAATTCAATATTGAAATGTAAAATTTATTTACTTCTTCATATCGAAGAACATCGGGTTTTTGAGGGTCTTTAAAAATAGGTCTCACATCCGGCGGCAGGACATCAATCTCATCTATAATATATTTATTATCAAACAACTCTTTAATAAAGTCCACTTGAATAACATCTGCTAAAAACTTCAATACATACACCAAACTAAATATTCCACCAATTCTAAATGGTATCAAAATATGTCCAGGAGGACAACTATCAATACTATGAATAATACTTATTTCCGATTTATTTTTATCAATGATAATATATCTAGATAATGCAGCATTAGCATCAGATTGATGTGGATCTAGTAATTGTTTATTCTGCTTACCAATAATTTTAATTATTTCATTTTTCTTAGTTGTTTTAAAAACTGGTGCTACTAATTTAATTTTACCAAATGTTTTGAGTCTTAGAGAATTATCAGCACACACCACATGACACTTAGGACAAACTTGACCAGCATCCAGGGTCTTATTCTTTAATGCTCCACAAGAACATCTATATGAGTTTAACGGTCCAAAGACGCATTCACTAATAATTCCAAATGGGTCTGGTTTACCCGTCTTCTTAATATACAGTACTGGTGATGTGCAATATCCTCCTAATGTAGGATATTCTACAACAGTTTCTTTACACAACTTTATTTCCTAAAGAAAACAAAATAATTATTTATCGTCGTCCCAGTCACCTGTAAATATGTCTTCTAAATTATTTACAATAGAATCCATCTTATCTTCCGTCTCACACTTATCTCCGCCAGAAACAATATCTTCGGCAATAGCTATTGGAATAGTAGTTGTATCCCAAACTGTTTTAGCAACCTTTTCTAGAAGGCCAAACATTAAAAAATCCTCCTTCAAATATACTATTTTTATATTAAAATTTTAAATATTTAAAAATAAGAAAGGCTATCGGTGAAGATAACCTTTTTTAATTAAGATCTAGTTGTATATTTTCTTCTGTATTCTTCCGAATCAGGATCTACACTATTCGGACTAGAGACTATGCGAGTATTTGGTTCTGAATGAGTAATTGGATCGCCTACATAGAACGGTCCATTAGGATTATAAGGCGGATCACCTACATAATTAGGATCATATGGACCTGGGAGAGGATCACCAATATAATATGGCGGATCATATCGATGTGAATATGGATTCGGCGGCCAGTATTTGGGAGAATATTCAATATTATTCAAAGACCGTAAGTACTGTAATTCTCTTTCTAAGTTAGCAATTTTTAATTGGAGATATTCAATCTCTTCTTTTATTTCTTGAATCCTATGACTCTTTGTCATCTCCAAACCTCTCATCTAGAATAGCAGCAATTTCATCTTGAGGTGTTTTTCTCTTTCTACCTCTTCGTGATTTTTTCTTTTCCAACTCTTGATTCTTCTTTTCTTCAATAATAAGTGCAACACGATTAGACATTTCTCTTGTCTCTGGAATCTGATTTACTGTATAAGAGTCTTCAGCTAAATTTTTCCTTAATGCTCTTGATACAGAAAATTTAAATCTGGGAACAATTTTATGTAACCTATTAGAAAAAGCTTTATAGGCAAAAAAAGTACCCAATCTTGTAATAGCACAAGAACCATCTCTAATTGTTTTTTTAAATATCTTTTCAAAAGTTTTATCAAGAATTACTTCAATGTTTGGAACATCTGGGAATTCTCTTTTCAATTCAACTAAAATTTCAATTGGTACCTTAAACATACTTCTTAGCTAACACCTCTCGAGCTGTTTTAATAATATGCTTACATCCTGATAATGTCAGAGATGTATTTTTCTTTTTCGGCGGCCGTAAAGTAAACATACCAGGATTCAATAATGACCGCTGTTGATGTAAACCAAATGCTAAATTATAGGTAAAAAACTGACAACTACACGAACACACCACAGGTGAGTTAGCTTGAATAACTTTATCTAAAACTAATATCTGAACGTCGTGTCCATTAGCACTGGACGTGATTAATATTTGATCTTCTGCCAATTTAGTTACTTTAACATTATCAAGTTGTACTCCACTTATCTTTTCTTCCAAGTTTTGAAATGCTAGAGGATATGATAAAAGACGACCAAATTGAATCAATTTTTACTCCTTTATTTTTTTAGAAAAAAGAAAATAGTCAACGACCGGCCGCCGAATTTTATGGCAGCAGCGTTGATTTATTTATTTTTAATTACTTTTAGAATGAAGATAGTTCGATCACGACCATTTCAACTCCTTAGTAAGTAAAAATAATATAATTCTAATATTTCTTTATGAAATTCTTGATTATTCAAAATAGAAGAGAGAGGGGTAGCAAACAAATTGCTATCCCTCTTCTTCTCCCACAACGAGATTGG
>JAEEGL014463986.1_pt1 | contig 15692 bp, 10 predicted proteins | sample 9134231 | NCBI WGS metagenome assembly JAEEGL01 (sample SAMN16246548, study PRJNA631951) | gut metagenome | biome: gut microbiome; feature: rumen; material: fiber-attached | host: Bos | place: Iran: Karaj | collected 2018-10
AGAACAGCAGGGCTGGCAGAAGGTAGCTCTTCCAGCTTATGATCAGCCACTGTGGCGAGGAAACGGAAGCTGGTTTGAACCACCAACAATCCGTGGCATTGCAAGCATTGTATTTGAAGTAGTAGGTCAGGTAAGTGGACAGACATGGTTCAGTTATGCAGATGATGTAATCTTTGCTACAATTGACCTTGGAGGCGGCTTCAAGAGCCCAGAGCAGGTAGGCCTTGACCTGGCTAAGACAGCAGCCACAGCTGTAATCAGTATGGGCTGCTCTGCTGCGGGAAGTGCTATTGGAAACGCAGCCGGCAAGGCCATGGAAGAAGCCGGCAAGTTTGCAAACTTCGCAGCTCAGGCAGGAATTAGTGCAGCTACTACTTACGTATCGACAGTTGCAACTTCTGCAGTAAACAATGTTCTGTTAGGTGCAGATGGAAAACTTACCTTTAATAAGACTGAGGAGAATCGAAAAGCATTACAAGAAAAATTGAAAGAATGGGGATTACATACTAATCACCAAATATATGGAACATTAAAATAAGGAATTTTTATGATTAAAAAGATAGTTGTATTATTAATTACATTCTTATACATTTTTCATTGTTTTGCTTTTGAAATAGATACTAATTTCAGTACACGTAGTCCTTATGATGTAATAAAAATTGATGATAGGATAGGAATGCGATTTGGTGATTATTATCAGATAAGAAATTTGAAAGACTATAATCTAGATTCTGATGGATGGTATAGTACATCATATTGTGGTACGAAAATGTATGTAATTTATGGTTCAAATTATTTTCTCTATCATTCATTAAAAGATGAATATTATCCTAATTCTGCGTCGAAGTTTAATTTTGGAAGTTCATTTCTAAAAGAAAATGAATATAATGAGTATATAAAAGATAAAAGTTGGTGGGATTTAAATTGGAATTCAACAGTTTTAGTTCCTGATTATTTGGAAGAATTCAGTAAAAATGGTAAAATAATTTATGATACTTTTGATGTATCTCATTTTTATTATTTTTGCCATGAAGTTGATTTGCAATTATTTAAATATAATGCAATTCCTTGGGCTACATCAAAAGATCCTATTAATATGAAGATTGAAGTAAATTTACTTGATAAAACAAATTCTTTAGTTATCCTTAATGGATATGTTAATCCTGATAAGAGGTATTTATATAAAGCAAATCGTAGAATTAAAAGAATTTTAATTACGAGTCCTGAATCAGATTTTTCTATAATTTCCGATTTTGAAGACGTTGTACATTTTCATGAAATCAAATTACCAGAAAATGTTAAAACTGTTATTATAGAAATCCTTGATTATTATGAAGGTAATAAATATAAAGATTTGTGTGTTCAAATGATAGGAAAAAGGAATTATATAGATATATATAATTATGAATTTGATTCTTTGTCGTTTGACAAGCTTTCTTATGGAGGAAATTATAAAGAATATAAAGAATAACTTCGATTGTGAATGTTTATAATACCTTTATTTGGGGCGTTACGGGGCCGCATAAAACAAATTGTATAGAACACAAACATATATGATTCTAATAGCCCCCGTTCGTGAGTGTATCGAAAGAACACTTGTGTGCTGGAGAGAGAGTTTTTCCTTAGTTAATAAATTCATTAAAAAAGTTGTCTTTTTCAAAATATTAATATAAAATTATTATTATGCTTAAAAAGTTATTATCTTATATTTGTTTAACATGTATGTCATTGGTACTCTTTTCTTGTAAAAATCAGGTGCAGGAAGAATTTAATTCTATTACTAACAGCAAAAAATCTGATGTTGAAATTGTCAGATTGGTTAAAGAGTTTGAAATTAAACATCCAAAACATTTTGAATCTAAACTTCTTCTTGCTGAATATTTTATTTCTGTGAATGATGTTGATAATGCGTATGATTATTTAAAACGTGCAGAAGTTGTAAAAAAATATGCAGATAAAAAGCAGAAAGATTCATATCTAACAAAGATGTATGGATATCTTGCTACAATTGAATTCAGCAAAAAGGAATATGATGCTGCAGAAACTTATATAAAAAATGCAATAAATTATGATAAGCAGCATACACACGGTTATGAGTATATGCTTGGTCATTTGCAGGTAATCAAAGAAAATAATGAGCAGGCATTAAAACTGTTTGATGATATTTACTCAAATCAGCCGGAACTTGCAACTGCCAGTGATTTACAGACATATATGTATCTTCTTGCTGATGCAGAACGATATGAAGATTGTACAACAATCATTAATAAATATATGGCAACAGGTCAATGGTTTGCAGGCTTGGGATCTTTTGCATCTACTGTATTTGAAAAAGATGGAATGCTTCAGGAATCTTTGTTGTGTGCCTTTTTGGAATATGAATATAACAGTTCCATGACAGTTCCTGAAGATGCAAAGTTCTTAAAGAATATTGATTCTGTTGAACAGTTGTGCAAGGAAAATGGTACTATTAAAATTGTTCAGCCAGTTCTTTCTCTTATTCGAAATCTTTATACAAACAATGAAAACTTTACTCTTGAAGTTCATGATAATTTTATTAGTAAGTATTTATTTATACGTAATAAAATAAACAGTAAAACAGTTACAGAAAATGACTTTCAGATATTGCTTTCGCTTGAACCATATTTCCGTAATTTCCCAATTTATTATTGGAGTGTATGGGAATGTGTAAAAGTAATTGATTCAAATCAATTAAAGAATTTTGTAACTGTTTTGAAAAAAGCAATTGCTTTAAGTCCGAACTCTGCTTTGGCAGATACTGCAAGAAATGAAATTAAAGATGTATTTGGAGTTACAAGTAATGAAAAAATAGATTTGGATTTACTCCTTTTTTAATTTAAGTATTTTTTTTATATTATATAAAAAGTATAAACATATGAAAAAAGTATTAGTTCTGGTATTAACATTATTATTATGCTCATTAATTACATCATGTAATGGAAAAATCTCGAAGGAAGATGCAACGAAATTATATCTTTCTGCGTTGGATAGTTATTCAAATCAAAAGTACGATGAAGCTTCTGCGTACTTAGTTATGTTAAAAAAGCATGATTCAAAATTTTATCAGGCAGATTTATTGGCTGGCAAAATTCAATTTTTCCAGAATGACTTCTTAAATGCCTTAGTTACTTTTAAAAAACTTAATAAAAAGTATCCTCAGTATGTAGAAGCTCGTATATGGTATATAAGAACTTTGATTATTGCTGGACAGTTTGATTTAGCTAAGACTCTGCTTGAAACTGAACTTTCTTTTAATCAAACAGACTGGCGCATTTTCTATCTATATTCTTTGCTGGAAGAAAAACAGGGAAATATTGATAAGAAAATTGTTATGCTTAATAGGGCAGAAATGGCACTTTCTGATAGTGCAAAAGTTTATCTGGAATTAGGCGAAATCTGGAACCTTTTGGATATCCAGGAGCGGTCAAACGAGTATAATGAAAAAGCAAAAATAATTGCGAGTTCAAATGAAAGCTTAAATTTATTAAAGAATATTATTAAACAATAGGAAAAGTTATAAAATGAAAAAAAGTTGTGTTTTATTATTATCATTAAGTTTTGTTTTTTTAGGGTGTTCGAGCATCCCAAAAGAAACTATTTCGTTTCCTGCAGTAAGTGAGATGGATCCATTTGATTATGAAACAGGAGATGTTTCTGTTTCGATTGATTATGTAAATGAAACTGTTATTGCCGATCAGGTTACTACCTTGATGAATACAGTCTTTTCAAAAAATATAGAAAATAAAAATGAGGAAAACATAATCTATATTGATTTTAATGTTGTGCAGCGTTCGTTTATTCAGAATATTAATCAGAAAAATACAATATATATAAATGTCACAGGTTATGATTCAGATGATAATATTGTTCTTCGCGATAATTTTTATCTTACCGGAGATCAGACCTTTATTTCTTCTGTTGTGCAGTATAAGTGTGTAAATATAGTTACAAAACACTTATTGAATTATCAAAAGTCGGTAAACAAGGCCTATATAGAACGTATTAAAAATGCAGAAAAAGAAAATCAATAAAATTATATTGAGTTTTGTTTTTGCGTTGTTATTGAATGTGAATTTATATGGACAGATTGTAATTAAGAATTCAGATCATGCAGTAAACATTGCATTACAAAACTCTAATGAATTAGTTTTACAAGGATTGTCTTCTCTTACAGGTATGAAACTTGCAAAAATGAGTTTTCGAGATTTCTTACCATCCATTGATTTTTCTATGTCCAATACACAAAGTGTTACCGAATATGGTTCAGATAACAAATCAAAATCATTTTCGTTATCTGCAACTCAGGTTTTATATGATGGCGGTCAGCGATTATTAGCTTATAAATTAAATAACATTTCCAGCCTATATGCATATGACGAATATGAGCAGTCTTTAAGATCATTTTCATCTGAAATAATAAATCAATATTATTCTTTGCTAAAACAGGTTGAAATAGTAAAAATAAAAAAAGATTTGCTTGAAACTGCAGATGCTCAGCTGGCAATCATTCAACGAGAATTAGAATTAGGCCTGGCGCTTGAAACTAATTACCTTGAATATTTAATTTCATACCTTGAAACAAAAAATGATTTTGAAATTAGTGAACGAGAATTAGAAAGAAAAAAAGATTCTTTTAAGGTTTCATTAGGATTGGAAAAAAGTGTTGATATTGATTTTTCAGAAAGCTTTTCAGCAGAAGATACTTATAAACCTTTGATAGAATATAAAGATTTCCTTTACGAAAGAATCAAGTTAGAAAATATCGAATTAAAAAAACGAAATCTTGAATTAATGTCAAATCAGGCTCAAATTGATTATAAAAAACACTGGTATTTTCCTTCTGTTTCATTAGAGAGTAGTGTTTCTTTTTCTGGAAAAAATTATCCTCTAACTCAGCCTGATTATTCATTTAAGCTCTCTTTTGGATTTGCAAATAATCCTCTAGCTCCTATTGAGTATGGAAAAAAAGTTGGTATCAAAAAAAATAAATTAACCAGTATTGGAGATACAGTTTCCGTAAATGTTTTACCTAGTTCGACTTTTATATTAGAAGATAAACAAGAAAAAATCGGTCAACTTAGAATGAAGCTTCAAAATGAACAGACAAAAAATCAGTTGTATGAAAGTCTTTTGGATTCAATTTATAACCATGATGATTCAGTTCATGAAATTGAAATGAAAGCAAAAAGTATCGCTCTTCAAAAGAAAAAAATTGAAGTAAGTGAAGTTGAGTTAAAAAATGGTTCTTTAAAGCGTGTTGATTATTTGGGATCACTCATAAAATTGGCTAGTTCTGAAATAGAACTATTGGAAGATATTGTAAATATTGGAATGCTTGAACGCAATCTGGAGATAGCTGCAAATATTCCATTTGGAGAAATTACCCATGTTTGTGAAGATCAAAAAAAATAAGTTTTTTTCACTTTTCATTTTAATTTATTTGTGCATATTGTTTTCATCGTGTCGAGATAAGAACAATATTTCAATTGATACTTCAAGCTTATCTGTCGTAAAAACTGTAAAGGTTGAAAATCGTAAACTTAATGATGATTTAAATAGTTTTGGAACAATTAGTTATAAAACAAAAAATAATGTTTCTGTCCTTGTTGAAGGTACTATTGATAAATTGTATATAAAAGAAGGAGACTCTGTAAAAAAAGGACAGACTCTTGCAAAATTAAGAAATGTTCAACTGGAAATACAAAAAGAACAGGCCTTAAACTCTTTAGAATCTGCTAAGGTAGCTTTATATCAGGCAGAAGTAAATTTACAGGAACAAAAGTTAAATGTAGAAAGTCGCCTTATTTCTTTGGATAAAAGTGCTTTTAGTCTTGAACAAACAAAACTTGAATTAGAAGAAGCAAAAACAAATCTAGAAAATAACAGAGAACTTTTGGATGTTGGTGGTGTTACAGAATCATCATTTAGAAGTATGGAAATTTCTGTAAAAGCAAAAGAGACTGATTGTATAGTTAAAGAAAAAGAAATTGAGATTTCTAAATTAGGATTAAGAGATGAAGATTTGATTGCAAATGGATATGCTATAAGCAGTGATTTAGAAGAAAAGAAAAAACAATTTATTGAATTAAATACACGAAGTGCTGTTGCAAGTATTGAAACTCAAAAAGCACAACTTTCCAGTGCAGAAAAAAATCTTACATCTGTTGAAAAATTAATTGATGAATTAACTATCAAAGCTCCCGTAAGTGGTGTGGTTGGTGTTGTATATTTTGAAAATGGAGAATATGTTCCAGAAAATGAAAAGCTTTTAACATTAATGGATATTTCTGAAGTAAATGCTGTTTTCTCAATTCAGGAACAGGATATTCAATATTTTAATATTGGCGATTCTCTTACTGTAGAATTACTTTCAATTAATAAAAAGTATAATACAAAAATCAGTGAAATCTCTCCTATAGCTGATTCAACAAGTGGAAACTTTACTGTAAAAGCTTTGCTTCCAAATAAAGATACATCAATAAAGCCTGGTATGTTCGTAAAATGTAATGTGCAAAGAAATGAAAAATCATTATATCTTTGTATTCCTGAAACTGCCATTGTAAAAAAAGATGGAGATAAGGCTACTGTATTTGCTGTTGTAAACGGTTTTATTGTAATGAAAGAGATTGTTTTAAAAACTCAGAAAGATGGATATGTTTGGATCGAATCTGGGCTTCGTGAATCTGATGTCTTAGTAAATAAACCTTCTCCATTCTTAAAGGAGGGTGAAAAAGTTGAGATCCATTAAAAATTGCTTTTTGATTATTTCTTTACTGTTTTTTACAGATGTATTTCTTTCATCTTGTTTTTTCGTTTCTTTTGAAGATCTTTCTGTAGAATGTAATATTTCTGAAACGATTGAATATTTTAATGAAGATTATATTTGTGTCACTTTTTCTATTTCTCCAGATCAGAAAGAATTTGAAGACAGTGTTCAGCTTTCACAAGGTTCAACTGCTGTAATCTGTGATTTTGAGTGGGAAGATAATACTTGTAAAATTTGTCCTCGTGAAAATTGGACTTATGGTTTGGCATATAGTTTTATTGTTAACAAAGAGCTTACAATGAGCGATGGCAGAGCTTATACTGTAAATCTTTTTAGAACATTTTTTTATGGACTAAGTGAAAAGTATTTGAAGTTAATGAATTGCTCAATAACAGATAATTCTGTAATTGATTATAGAACTAACATTATTTTTACTTTTAATAATCCAGTTGATATTTTAAGTGTTAAAGACAAGTTTACTATTGTGCCTTCGGTTTCATATAAATTAGAATTTAAAGATGATAATAAAACTGTAACGGTTATACCAACAGAAAATTGGAAAACAAATACATATTATTCATGGGAATTAAACGAAATAAAATCAAGAGAGCAATATCCTCTAAATAAGAAATATACAGGAGCTTTTTATTCTCCATCTGATATTATCCAACCAGAATTAGTTTCAATTCATCCAGTTCTTGTCGATTCGGCTGCAAAAACTTGGAGACGCGATAAGTCAATTTCTGATTTATATGTTCATGAAAGTTTAGGTTTTATTTTTTCCGAACCAGTAAATTTTGAAACAGTTAAAAACGCAATAACTTTTACTCCATCGCTTAGTGGTACTTTTATTCAATCTGATACTGAAGGAAAAGAATATATTTATTGTATACAAAAAAACTGGGATTCTGAAACTGAATATCAAATTAAAATATCTACATCTTTACAAGACAATAATAAACTTCCACTTTATGAAGAATATCAGAAATTTTTTAAGCCTAAAATTGAGTTTACAAGTATTTCTTCTATATCATTAAATTCAACAACTATTACAGATTATTCAGAAAAAGAAAATGTCTGTACTCTTCCGCAGGCTCAGGTAGGAGCGGAAATTGCAGTTACAATTGAATTCAGTATGAATATAGATGATCAATTTAAGGATACTGCTTACAAAATGGTTTCGGTAGGTTCATACTTCCCAAGTTCAGCAGCGTCACCTTCAATTTTACATGCTCTATGGATTTCTGATTCAGAATTAGAAATTTTGTATAAAGGTTTTACAAAATCAACATTAAATAAAAACTATTATGTTTTGAAAATTACTGGTGGAACTAAAAATATTTTAAGTACAGAAGGAAGTTTCTTAAAGGATGATGTATGCGTTTATTTCATAGTTCAATAATAATCTTATTTATATTTTTATTTATGTCTTGTGCTGAAGTTCAGTTTCCTGAATTTGTTGTAGAGGATTGTACTTTTACTTCAGATTCTGTGGAAATAACTTTTTCTAATGAACCTAATCAGTATTTGTTTATAAATAGTTTTTCAATAAAAGAAGATTCTGATGATGTTATTGGCTTATTTGAATTTAGTGATACTAAAGCAATATTTTATCCTAATGACGGAATAAAAAATAATTATTTATATGAAATAACAATTACTACTAATGCAGAGGATACTAATGGTAATTCTCTGGAAAAGGATTATAAAACAACATATACGACAAGAACAGAATTTGTTAGACCAAGTATTGTAAAAATAATACCTGGTCATGAAAATCAAACAGATAATGGAATAAAGAAAATCATAATTGAGTTTTCTGAACCAATAGATGATGTTTCATTTAGAAATTCTTTGAGTTTTTCTCCATCTTTTGATTATACTTATTCATGGGATAATAACGGCTCAACAGTTCATATATTTCCAACATCTAAATTAAATCGAGAAACAAGATATGAAATAAAGATTTCCACTAAGTTAATGGATAAAAATCGGAATACTTTACTTAATGAGTATAGAAGTACTTTTTTAAATTATGTAGATACAGATATCCCAACTTTTACATTAAGCTTTGACGATAATGGATCTTCACAATTCCTGAATAGTGAAGAAATCAATAAAAATATTAAAACAGATGAAAAACTTATTTTAACATTTTCAGAACCAATTAATATTGAATATGTTTCCAGCTATATAGAAATTTATCCTTCATTAAATGTAAATATACTTCCAGATAAGAATACGAATGACAAAGCAACAATTGAATTTACAAAAGATATGGAGTGGGGTAATACATACAGATTAACTATTCTTCATGGATTAAAAGATTTTGCCAATAATGAAATAAAAACAGATTGTCATTATGACATAACATTTGATCATGAAGACAATAGACCAATAACAATAAAAAAAGTTCTTATTGATTTACAGAATCCTGCTAATAACTATTTTGAATTAGAAAACTTTGGTTCACTTTCATTTGAGCCTTTATATTTTTCAACATCTGATCCAACTCCAGTTCCGACAAATGTATATTGTATATTTGACATTTCTAAGAATGCTGAAAATATTATTGGCTTTTCAATAATGGAAAGTTTTGGTATTGATTTTTCTAATGCCTGTTTTGAAAGTATAACAACAAAAAAAGTTAATGTACTTACTGAGTCAGAAATTAATGCTGATGCTAAATTGAAACAAGCTTATGATTCTATTTCAGATGTTGAAGGTAAATTATGTGTAGTTTCACTTGGATTAGAAATTGTAAATTCTACAACAAGCAATGTAGGTACACTAAAATTTACTATGGATAATAAAGTTAGGGATTCATTAGGTAATCTAATGTTAGATGAATATTCATGTCAGGTAAATAAATTATAATGAATAAGTTAATTCGATTTTGTATAAAGCATCAAATTCCAGTCTTTATGGCGGTAATTGCATTTGTTGCAATTGGTTTATTTAGTGCCTTTACAATGAAAATTGATTTTTTGCCAACATTGCAAAAACGAAAATTACTTGTTTCTGCAGAATATGAAGGAATTGCTGCAAAGGAAATAAAAACTCTTGTAACAATTCCTTTGGAAGATGCCTTTGGTTCTTTAACAGGATTAAAAAAGATTTCTTCTGTATCTAGAGATGGGCTTTCTCTCATTTCTATTGAACTGCATTGGGGAACAGATATTGATATTGCTTTAGTTGAATGTCGTGAATTAATAGATACTGCTTATTCTATATTGCCGGCAAGGTGTAATAAACCAACTGTTAAAGCAATAGAATCTATAAACGAATGTCTCACAATCGCAATGATTCCCTTAGATAATGATTTAAAATATGGACGTTATATTGCAGATTATGATATAAAACCTCGTTTCCAAAGAGTAAAAGGTGTAGGGCTTGTTTCGATTTCGGGTGGAGAAAAGGAACAGATAGAAGTTCGTGTAAGTAAGGATAAATTAGATTCCAGACAGCTTACATTGGAATCAATTTCAAATGTTATCTCTGCTGCAAATTTTGAGTACCCTGCAGGCACAATTACTGAAGGTGAAAAAAAATTATCTGTAAAAACTTCTGGTTTATATACAGATATAAATCAGATTGGTCAAACTCCGGTACTTTATAACGAAGGCGGACTTTTACGACTTTCAGATATTGCAGAAGTAGTTGATACTGTTGAAGAGAAGGAAACTTTCTTTTTATATCAGGGAAAAGAATGTATAAAAATTGGAATTAAAAAGAAAAATGATGCAAGCCCGCTTGCGGTTTCAAAAGACATATCAAACGAAATAAAAAACTTAAAAGAGGTATATGGAAATTTTTACTCTTTTGAAATTATTAATGATTTATCAGATCAAATAAAATCTTCTATAGTTGCATTGTTAATATCAGCAATTATAGGTTGTATTGCAGCTTCGTTTGTAATTTATTATTTCTTAAAATCGCTTAAACTTTCAAGCATTATATCTACTGTAATTCCTATTTGTAGTCTTGTTTCAATAGGAATACTAAATCTTTCTGGTAAATCTATTAATGTAATGTCTCTTTCAGGTTTAGCAATTGGACTTGGAATGGTAATAGACTGTAGTGCAGTTGTAATTGAAAATATTCAGAAAAAGTATATATCAATCTCCGAATCAAATAAAAAAAATGTTTTATCAGATTTTGAAATTATATCATCTGCAGTTGAAGAAGTTGCTAAATCAAATATTGGTTCAACTATAACAACTGTAATTGTTTTTATTCCAGTCTTTTTCTTAATGGGAATTCTTGGTGAATTATTTATTGATTTGGCAATAGCAATAATTGGTTCAATTATTGTATCGTGCATTTTATCTCTAACTTACATACCTGCAATGTGTTCGTTAAATCCAGCCTCCTTAAAGAGAAATATAAATAATTCAAAATTGGTTAATTATCTTGAGAAAAAATACAATAAAAGTCTAAACCATTTATTTAGAAGAAAAATTATTGTGTTATTGATTGTATCTTCTTGTATTATAATTGGTGTTGGCAGTTTATTCTTTATAAAATTCGAATTGTTACCATCTTTAAATTCAAATACAGTTATTGCTGATATTTCATTTCCACAAGGAACTACAATAAAAAGTATTCAGGAAAAATCAGAAATTATACAAGAAGACTTATTAAAAATTTCTGGTATAAAATCTGTAAGTATAAGTGGTGGTGTTGAACGAAATGATTATGAATATCTTGCTTCATGTTCAGCTGTAAAAGAAAAAGTTTGTTTTACTGTAGTTACAACAGGTAATGCAGAAACAAAACAATCTGTTGAGAATTTATTTAATAATCTGCGATATGATATATCAATTTCAAATCAAACTGATTTATTATCCGAAATTTTAGAGATTAACACCACAGACTATATTGTCTGGGCTGATTCAGAAAATGATTTAACAAAAGCTTTACAAGAGTATTCAGATATTGATTATCAGTTACAGCCAAATCTTATTAATTCAGAATATACTTTTATTCCAGATCGTGTTGCAAATGCAAGATTTTCTGTTTCTGCACTTTCTACTGCTAATGTTGCTTATTATTTACTGGAAGGAATACAATCTGCACCATTTTATAAAGATGGAAGACAAATACCTATTCTTGTAAAAATAAATAAGGGCGATATCAAAAATATTGAGGATCTTGAATACAGTTATATACAGATGGAAAACTCAGTATTACCATTGAAAAACTTTGGAAAAATCGAAATAAGACAAAACGAAAAGATTTTATATAGATATAATAGAAAAGATGCCAAAATTCTACACAATGCAGTTTTTGAAAAAGAACCAGAAAGTGAAAACATCATTTCTCTTAAAGCAAATGATATTAATGAAATGATAGGAGATGGAAGTGTTCTTATTATTATTGTTGTACTTTTGCTTTACTTAATACTTGGTGCTCAATTTGAATCTTTCTCAATCCCTATAATCTTAATGATTGCATTGCCACCAGCATTCTCAGGTGCATTCTTATTTTTGTTTATATTTAATCAAACATTAAATATAAACAGTATAATTGCGTTAGTTGTATTGTTTGGTACTTCTGTTAATAATACAATCCTTTTATATGAAAGTTGTACATTAACACCTAAAATTACTAATGAGTCTATAATTAATAATAGTGTAAGAAAATTACGTTCTTTATTAGTAACAAATCTTACAACAATTTTTGCATTGATTCCGTTTGCAATTGATCCAAAACATGTAAATGCCCAATCATCAATGTCGTTAGCAATTATAGGTGGTCTTATTGTTTCATTAATTCTCGTATTATTTGTAATACCTGTTCTGTTTAGTAAAACCATAAAATCAAAGGAATGTTTGAATGAATAGAACCTGGTATTCAAAGAAAACTTTTATATTATTTGTTTTTCTTAGTATTTCATTGATATTTCTTTTTTCAGGAAGAAATATTGAGTTAGGTAATTCTTCAAATTCCAAATATGCAGTTTATTCAATAAGATTTGAATATTTCGGAATGGATGCTGCAAACATTGAACGGATTATTACAATACCTCTCGAAGAAAAAATTTCTTGTATGGGTAATTTAATGGAATTACGTTCAACAGTTGAATACGGTAAGAGTACTACAACTGCATATTTTAGCAAAAAGATAAACAGTCGTAATACATATCTTGAAATTCGAAATTATGTCGATACCTTGTATGATGATTTACCGACAGCTGTTCAAAAACCAAAAATTTACAGTTCTGATATTACTGAAAAATCTGTTATATCAATCGCCCTAAATGGTACTGGGGATTTAAATACACTTCGTTCTTATGTTAATGATAGTCTAAAACCAAAAATTGAAAGCATTGATGGTGTATCAGAGGTTATTGTTGCTGGTGGAACAATTAATGAAATTTTAATTGAGTTTGATAAAGAAAAAATTGTAAACAGCATGATAAATCCTACAGGCTTTGGTTCAATTATTCAGGATGCGAACGTAGTAAGTGCCTCTGGAAAAATAAAGAATGATTATCAGAATTCGGTAATAGTTTTTGATACAAAATTAAATGATATTAATGATGTAAAAAAACTTCCGGTGAAAATGGAACAGGGGTATACATCATTGGAGTATCTGGCTGATGTTTCAATAAAGCCGCGTGAGAATGAAGAAATTGTCAGAGTAAATGGAGAAGAGTGTGTTTCATTACAGGTTTCTTCTGCATATTCAGGGAATAATATTTCTATTTCTAAAGAAGTCAAAAAAATATTAAAAGAGTCAAATCTCAAAAAAGAAAACTATCAGGTTTTACTAGATAATGGTGAAGAAACATATAAGACAATAAAAAATGTTATAATTGCATTAATTGAAAGCTTTGTCTGTATAATAATTATTATTCCGCTCTTTTATCATTCAAAGAGAATTATCCTGCTTCTTTTGTTTATTATTCCTATAAATATTCTTTGGACACTTGCACAATTGAATATGTTCCATTTTTCAATTGATCAAAATATTCTATCTGGAATTACAATTGCATTGGGACTTATAGCGGATTCTTCATTAGTTGTAACTGAAACAAGCGAAAATGCATTAAGTTTTTTAGATTTTGAAAAAAAAGTAAAGAATCTTTATCCATCAATTATTTCATCTTCTGTTACAACTATAATTTCATTAATACCGTTATACTTTTTAGATTCTATAGTACCTGGAATAAAAGCAATTGCAATTACAATTGCACTTATGATATTCAACTCTACAATAATTACTTTATTCTTCTTACCGGCATTTATCTATAAATCTGAAAATAAACAAAAATCTGTTTCCGCAAAATTTCTAAATAAATTATATAGACTAAATTACAGATTTTCATACTGGAGCATTTCAAAAAAAAGGATTCTTAGAGTTTTCTTTATATTAATGTGTGTAACACCAATAGTTCTGTTTTTTATGTTAGGTAAAAATATAGAATTAAATGATTCCTCAAATATTATTTATGCACAAGTTGAATATGAAAATGAAAAAAGAATGGATAATATTGATAATGAAGTTAATAATATTATTTCAATAATTAAGAATATAGACGGAGTAAATTTTGTAACTACAGAATCGCGGAAAGGAAGTTGTGAAATTGAAATTGGATTTGATAATCAGAAGATAAATAGATTTGCTCTTGCGAACAAAGTGTCCGATTTTAGTTCATATTTTTCAGAGGGTTTTCTTTATGTGCCTGAAAAAGGTCAGAATGATAAATCAAAAAATCATCAGGTTGAAATAACTGTATTTGGAGATGAATCTGAAAAGTGTCGAATGTATGCAGAAGAGATTGTAAATAACTCTTATAAAAATCCATTAATTGTGCAGGCTGTATTGAATTTTAAGAAACCTGAACAAGAAATTGTTTTACAACCTGATATAGATCTGATTTCAAAAAATGGAGGAACCATAGAAGATATTGCATCTCAGTTAAGATGGATTTTGTTTGGTCCTGTTATAGATAAGTGGATTCAAAATGGTAAAGAGATGGATATTCGTATTGTAGGAAAAAATTCCAAAACTACTAATTATTCTGAATTAGAGAATACCTATATTATTTTTGGTCAAGGAACGAATAGATTGTCCAATATTGGTTCGTTAAGAAAGAAAGCTGGCCTTGGAAAAATCTTTAGAAATGATAATAGAAGATGTGCATATTGTACTTTATCTGTAAATGCTAATAGTTCCGAAGATGCAATAAATGGAACACGTAATATTATAAATGAAATTGGTTTTGAAAAAGGCTATGGAGCTAAGCTTTCAAAAGATTTAGAATTTATGAAACAGCAATATTCAATTTTGTTTTTTGTTTTTATAGCATGTATTTTTTTTATTGTATTATTTCTAACTGCAATTACAGAAAATCTAAAAAAAACTCTTACAATAATAAGTATTATACCTGCTGCACTTTTTATTCCTTTTATATATAAATTCGTTTCTAAAATACCTCTCGAATTAGGCGATGTTGTTGGAATGATTCTTATTAGTGGAATAAGTGTAAATAACTCAATTTATATTTTGGAATCTAAAAAAATCAAAGTTGCAAATAAAATTCGAGATAAAGTTCGGAGTATTATTGTTACATCATTAACAAGCATTATTGGTGCAATCCCATTAATTATTATGGATTCTGGAACATTTGCGTCACAATTATCACTTTTTATGATTTTAGGAATATTTGGTTCTTTAGTTGTTTCTTTGATTATATATCCTGGTATTATTTCTGAAAAAAATAATGAAAAGACCAATTAGAGATAATCATTGAGTGTGAGATTACAAAGTGTACAGGAAATAAAAAAAACTTGAAAAAAGAAAAATGAGCTTTTATAATTTTAGAAAAGTAAGCAAAAGGAAAAAGTAAAATGACCAAAATTCTTCAGAAACTATGCAAATCAAAAATTGTAGCAAG
>JAEEGL014563318.1_pt1 | contig 15692 bp, 15 predicted proteins | sample 9134231 | NCBI WGS metagenome assembly JAEEGL01 (sample SAMN16246548, study PRJNA631951) | gut metagenome | biome: gut microbiome; feature: rumen; material: fiber-attached | host: Bos | place: Iran: Karaj | collected 2018-10
AAGCTTTATGCCTTATGCGCAGATTATTTATATTTCTGCACTTACGGGTCAGCGTATTCATAAAATCTATGAGTCCATCGATCAGGTTATCGAGAACCAGACCATGCGTATTGCAACCGGTGTTTTAAATGAAATCGTGGCAGAAGCAGTAGTATTACAGCAGCCGCCTTCCGACAAGGGACGCCGATTGAAAATCTTTTACGTTACCCAGGCAGCCGTAAAGCCGCCAACCTTTGTGGTATTTGTTAACGATAAAGAATTAATGCACTTTTCATATTTAAGATATCTGGAAAATCGAATCCGCGATGCATTCGGCGGATTTTCCGGAACATCACTTAAGTTTATTGTTCGTCAGCGTAAGGAGGACTAATCATGTTATTTGCAAGGGGAGTTGCGCTACTGATCGGATATGTTTGCGGGTTGTTTTTGACCGGCTTTATTATCGGAAAGACACTGGACGTGGATTTGACAACAAAAGGAAGCGGAAATGTGGGAACTACCAATACTATTCGTATTCTTGGACTTCCCATGGGAGCATTGACCCTTTTGGGAGATTTGTTAAAGGGTGTGGTGCCGGCGCTTATCATCTATTTTTTGTATCGACATAATTTTGTTGATGGTGAGAGCGTTGCGATTTTAATGGAATATGCATGCTTTGGTGCAATTTTGGGTCATGATTTCCCGATTTATATGTTAAAAAAAGGCGGAAAAGGCGTGGCAACTTCTACCGCAATGGTGTTGATGTGCTTCCCGAGAGCACTTCCACTTTTGCTTTTGACATTTGCACTTGTTGTATACTTTACAAGATATGTATCTTTAGGATCTATTTGTGTCGCAGTTTTATATTCGGTAGAAGTCATCCTGTTTGCTATTTTTGGATGGTTGTATTATTTTTATAACTATAAGTGGGAAGCGTGTGCTTTGGTAGTTTTGGCCACCACACTCTGCGTTTGGAAACACAGAAGCAATATCAAACGATTGCTTTCAGGTACGGAAAATAAGTTTTCTTTTCACCCACAATCTTAAGGAGTAACTATGGAAATCAAACTGAAAAAGTTAAACTCGGAGGCAAAGATTCCGGAAAGAGGAAGTGATTTTGCTGCAGGATATGATTTGTTTGCAAACATTTCTGAGGAGACAGAGATTTTACCTCACGAGACAAAGTTGATTGGAACCGGTATTTCATGTGCTATTCCGGAAGGATACTTTGGCGGTATCTTTGCTCGAAGCGGACTTTCCTTAAAGGAAGGCCTTCGCCCTGCAAACTGCGTAGGGGTAATTGACGCGGATTACAGAGGTGAGATTAAAGTGTCATTGCACAATGACAGTGAAACAAAACGAACCATTTTACCGAACCAAAAGATTGCACAACTTGTGGTGGTTCCGTTTTTAACCGTTGAGTTCAACGAAGTAGAAGAATTGGATGATACAGACCGTGGGGAAGGCGGTTTCGGTTCTACAGGGAAGGTATAAGTAAAACATTTGGGAGGTGTTTTTATGGGAGACCAGATTCAGGAACGCATGGTAAAGTTTTATGCAAAGGATGACAAGGCGGTTACGATTAACGCTGCACAAGGTCACTTTGCAACCAGCCAGTCACATATCAATTTCTACATTGATGTTACGCGAATTAAGATTCGTGTAAAAGAAGCGATGGAAGCTGCAAAATGTTTGAAAAACAAATTGATGCATCAGGTAACCACCGTGGATACCATTGTTTGTTTGGACAGTACGGAAGTGCTGGGTGCGTTTCTTGCAAAAGAATTGGAAGACGGAGATTTCCGTATGACCAATGCACATGAGACGATTTATGTCATTGAACCGGAAGAAAACAGTGTACATCAGTTTATGTTCCGTGAAAATGTAAAGCCTGCGGTGCAGGGAAAGAACGTCCTTGTGTTAGTGGATTCCATGACCACCGGTGAAACCGTTCGAAGAAGTATTGAATGTATCGAATACTATGGCGGAATCGTTCAGGGTGTAGCATCTATTTTCTCTACCCAGGATCATGTGGAAAAATATCGCGTTTTTTCTCTGTTTTCCGGGGAAGATTTACCGGGATATGATACCTTTTCGCCAAGCGATTGCCCGTATTGCGCAAAGAAGATTCCATTGGATGCCATCGTAAGCGGATACGGATATTCCAAGTTATAGTGGTTGTATTTAAATTAATCCACTAAATCTTGTATTTTGTGCTTGAATTTTTTTCGGAATCCCTATATAATTCATAAAGTAATTAATCTATATGATGTTGTAGGTGTGTGCATGCACCACTAGATATAGGGAGTTTTGCCTTATGGATATGAAATTTAAGCTGGAATCATTTGAAGGACCATTGGATTTGCTTCTTCATTTGATTGAAAAGAATAAAGTAAATATCTACGATATTCCGATTGTTGAGATTACAGATCAGTATTTGGAATACATCGACGAGATGAAAAAGCAGGATTTGGATGTCATGAGCGAGTTTTTGGTTATGGCAGCCACTCTTTTGAATATCAAGTCCAAGATGCTTCTTCCGAAGGAAGCAGTTGTGGAGGAGGAAGAGGAAGATCCGAGAGCAGAATTGGTTCAGCAGTTGTTGGAATACAAAATGTATCGTACCTACGCTTACGAGTTGCGTGACCGTCAGGTAGATGCAAATCAGATTTTCTACAAAGAGCCTACCATTCCGGATGAGGTTTTGGCCTATGAGGAACCGGTGGATGTGGATCAGTTGATTTCCGATTTGACTTTAAATAAGTTAAATGTGGTATTCCAGTCTGTCATCAAACGTCAGAAAAATCGTGTGGATCCCGTACGTTCCAGATTCGGCGAGATCAAAAAAGAAGAGGTTTCCGTTGAGGATAAGATGATTGAGATTTCCGAATATGCAAGAAATCACAAGACATTTTCCTTTAGAGAACTTTTGGAGAAACAGTCTTCCAAGGTTCAGATTGTGGTTACCTTTTTGGTTATTTTAGAATTAATGAAAGCCGGAGAGATTCGTATTGTTCAGGAGAATATCTTTGACGATATCCAGATTGAATCTCAGTTAGCGGCATAGGAGTTTCTATGGAAAAGAAGGAATTGGAATCCGTTGTGGAAGGTATTTTGTTTACCATGGGGGATTCTGTAGATCCGTCAAAGATAGCAGCGGCATTGGAAATTGAAAAAAGCGAAGTGATTGAAATCATAGAATCCCTTGCCAAGAAATACGAAGAAGAAGAGCGTGGTATTCGCATTATGAAATTGGACGGTGCTTATCAGATGTGTACACCGCCATCCATTTACGAATACTTAATCAAGATTGCAAAACAGCCGAAGCGTTATGCACTTACGGATACCCTTTTGGAAACACTTTCCATTATTGCGTATAAGCAGCCGGTAACCAAATCCGAAATCGAAAAAATCCGTGGCGTAAGTTGTGACCATGCGGTAAGCCGTTTGGTGGAATTCCAGTTGGTGGAAGAAATCGGTCGTATGGATGCTCCGGGAAAGCCTATGCTCTTCGGAACCACCGAACAGTTTTTACGTTCCTTCGGTGTTACAAGTTTGGAAGAACTTCCTACTTTGAATGCGGTTCAGGTGGAAGAATTTAAGGCTGCGGCGGAAGAGGAAGCCACCCATCTTACCGTTGGTGTTTAGTAGAAAAGAATAGATTGAAAAAAGCCCCAAGTGGGGCTTTATTTTTACGCTAAAAAATATTGATAAATTTTTGACAATATTTTCGGAATTCTATTGAAATATAGGTTTGAATTGGATAGAATTAATATAGCGCAAAATTTTAATTTTTATATAAATGGAGGGAAAAAACTATGAGCGAGGGACCAAAGAGTTCTGCAATTCTTAGACTTGAGAACCTGCTCGATGAAGACAGCTTTGTCGAATTAGGTTCTTTGGTTACCGCAAGAGTTACGGATTTTAATTTGGATCCGAAGACAGCACCGTCTGACGGTGTGGTTACCGGATACGGATTAATCGACGAACGTCTTGTGTTTGTGTATTGCCAGGATAGTAGCGTATTAAACGGTACCATCGGTGAAATGCACGCCAAGAAAATCTTAAACATTTATGAAAAGGCCATGAAGATGGGCGCTCCGGTCATCGGTTTGATTGACTGTGGCGGTGTTCGTTTACAAGAGGGGTTTGATGCAACGGAAGCCATCGGCGAAGTGATTGCAAAGGCAGTGGAAGCCAGCGGCGTAATTCCTCAGATTGTCGGAATTATGGGTAACTGCGGCGGAAGCCTTTCTGTTCTTCCTGCACTTGCTGATTTCGCATTCATGGAAGAAAAAGCAAAGTTATTCGTGAATTCTCCGGATGCCATTTTAGGTAACTGTGCCGAGAAGAACGACACATCTTCTGCAGCATTCCAGTTGGAAGCAGGAAATGTGGACGCCATCGGAAAGGAAGAAGAAGTCTTTGATAAGATTCGTCAGATGGTTTCTATTTTACCGTCTTCTTCTTTGGACGGCATTTTCGCAGAAGAGTGCATCGATGATTTGAATCGTGCTTCTGTAGGACTTGAGGACAAGAGAAATAAGGTGGCTGAGTTTGCTGCTGAGATTTCCGATTCTCATATCTTCGTTGAAACAAAGACCGGCTGGGCAAAGAATATGGTAACCGGATTTGTTTTATTAAACGGACAGACCGTTGGTGTGGTTGGAAACCAGGCTACAGAAGATGGTGAGATTTTAACTGCAGACGGAAACAGAAAAGCATCTTTATTTGTAAAATTCTGTGATGCTTATGAAATCCCGGTACTTACCCTTACCAATGTGGAAGCATATAAGGCTTGCGAATGTGCGGAAAAGAATCTTCCGAGAACTTTGGCACACTTAAGCGTTTCCTTTGCATCCGCATCTGTACCGAAGATTAATTTGATTACGAAAAAGGCAAACGGTTCAGCATACTTATTTATGAACTCAAAGGCTCTTGGCGCAGATCTTACCTTCGCATTCCCGGATGTTGAAATGAGTGTGATGGATCCGGATCTTGCCGGCGGCATTTTGGCAGGAGACAAGGGTGATGTTTCCGAAGCCAGCCGTGAGTTTGAAGAAAAGGCTACCGGCCTTTCCAATGCTGCACGTCGCGGTATGATTGACAGAGTTGTTAACTTTGCGGATACCCGTAAGTATTTGATTGCCGGATTTGATATGCTTTTTGAAAAGAGTGAAGGTAATTATAAAAAACACACAACAAAGTAAGGCGGTGAATCTATGAAAAAGAAATATTTATTTCTGATTAGCTGCCTGATTCTTGTACTTGGTTTGTGCGCATGCCAAAAGAAAAACGAAGATGTTACCTACGGTGGTTACAGTGCGGAAACATTGCAGGCTGCGGCACAAGGCACTGCAAGTTCTTTGCTTTCCTTAAGTGATGAGGGACTGTTACAGAGCTTGAGCTATTACCAGTCCATTGCTGAAGAGAGCGAAGAAGCAGCTATGAACTATGAGCTTTTAAGTGATTGGAGTGAGGTTCGGACACAGGTCGGTGAATTTAAAGAGTTTTCAGACTTTAAAATTGATAAGACCGGAAAGACCTTAACAACAACACTGTTAATGCATTGCTCAAAACGAGACGCAAAATTGATTTACGTCTTTAATGCAAATTCCATGAAAATTACAGCCATGAACGTGGAACCGGTATATACCTTATCGGAAATCATGCAAAAGGCTGCATTAAATACGGTAATGGGAATCGTAACCGTGTTTACCATTTTGATTTTGATCAGCTTGATTATTTACTGCTTCAACATCATTCCGTATTTGGAAAAGAGTTTTGCGAAGAAACCGGAGGCAGCGACTGCAGCGGCTTCTTTATCGGATGAATTCTTTGAAGATGACGAAGTGGATGATTACGAACTGGTAGCTGTTATCGCAGCGGCTATTGCGGCAGATACGGGAGAATCCACGGATTCCTTTGTGGTTCGTTCCATCAAGCGTAGATATTAGAAATTGGAGGATAATAAAATGAAAAATTATACCATTACCGTAAACGGAAATGTTTATGATGTTACAGTTGAAGAAAAGGGAGGAAGCACATCAGCTCCTTCTGCTGCACCGGCACCAAAGGCTGCTCCGAAAAAAGCTGCTTCCGGCGCTAAGGGCGGCGTAAAGATTGAAGCAGGAGCTGCAGGTAAAGTATTTAAGGTAGCTGCAAATGTCGGAGCTACCGTAAAGAAGGGTGATACCGTTGTTGTTCTTGAAGTTATGAAGATGGAGACTCCGGTTGTTGCTCCTTGTGACGGTGTTGTTGCTTCTATCGATGTAACCGAAGGTTCACAGATTGAAGCAGGTGCACTTCTTGCAACATTAAACGAAGCATAAAACGGGAGGCAACACTATGAGTTATGTATTGGAAACATTATCCAATCTACTCCATCAGACGGCTTTCTTTAATCTAACGGTAGGAAACTATGTCATGATTGCGGTTGCATGCGTATTCTTATATCTTGCAATCCGCAAAGGATATGAACCGCTTCTTTTGGTACCGATTGCCTTCGGTATGCTTTTGGTTAATATCTATCCTGACATTATTGCCTCTCCGGAAGAAACCTCAAACGGAGTGGGAGGATTGTTATATTATTTTTACAGTTTGGATGAATGGTCCATCTTGCCTTCCCTTATTTTCTTAGGTGTAGGTGCGATGACGGACTTTGGTCCTTTGATTGCGAATCCAATCAGCTTCTTACTTGGAGCGGCTGCTCAGATCGGTATCTTTACCGCGTATTTGTTGGCGATTCTTTTGGGATTCTCCGATGAAGCCGCAGCAGCAGTTTCCATTATCGGTGGTGCGGACGGCCCGACCTCCATTTTCTTGGCAGGTAAACTGGGGCAAACGGCGCTGATGGGCCCCATTGCGGTGGCGGCGTATTCTTACATGTCGTTGGTGCCGATTATTCAGCCTCCGATTATGAAGTTGTTTACCACCAAAGAAGAACGTGCGATAAAAATGCAGAACTTACGTCCGGTTTCCAAATTGGAGCGTATTTTGTTCCCGATTATCGTTACCATTATTGTGTGTTTGCTTCTTCCGACCACAGCACCTCTTGTAGGTATGTTGATGCTCGGTAACTTATTCAGAGAATCCGGCGTGGTTCGTCAGTTATCTGAAACAGCAAGTAATGCAATGATGTACATCGTAGTTATTTTACTTGGTACTTCCGTAGGAGCTTCTACTTCAGCAGAAGCATTCTTAAATATCAGTACCATTAAGATCGTTATTTTAGGTTTGGTTGCATTCTGCTTCGGTACCGCAGCCGGTGTTCTTTTCGGTAAGTTGTTATGTCACCTTACCCACGGAAAGATCAATCCGCTTATCGGTTCCGCAGGTGTATCTGCCGTTCCGATGGCAGCTCGTGTATCTCAGAAAGTGGGTGCGGAGGAAGATCCGACCAACTTCTTACTTATGCATGCGATGGGACCAAACGTTGCCGGAGTTATCGGTACGGCTGTTGCCGCCGGTGTATTTATGGCGATATTCGGAGTTTAGTTTTAGTCTATGGAGGATAAATAAATGGCAGAGATTAGTCCAAAGCCGGTAAAAATTACTGAGACAGTGCTTCGTGATGCACATCAGTCTCTGATTGCAACGCGTATGCCTACCTCCATCATGCTTCCAATTGTGGACAAGATGGATCAGGTTGGTTACAACGCTGTAGAATGTTGGGGCGGTGCTACATTTGATGCGTGTCTTCGTTTCTTAAAAGAAGATCCGTGGGATCGTCTCCGTAAATTACGTGACGGCTTTAAAAATACAAAGTTACAGATGTTATTCCGTGGTCAGAACATCTTAGGATATTCCCAGTATCCGGACGATGTGGTTGAGTACTTCGTTCAGAAGTCCATCGCAAACGGAATTGATATTATTCGAATTTTTGACTGCTTAAACGATATTCGAAATTTACAAACAGCAGTCAATGCAACCAATAAAGAAAAGGGTCATGCACAGGTTGCTCTTTCCTATACTTTGGGAGAGGCCTATACCCTTGATTATTGGAAAGATATTGCAAAGAGAATCGAAGACATGGGTGCCGGTTCTATTTGTATTAAGGATATGGCAGGTCTTTTGGTACCGGCAAAAGCATATGAGCTTGTCAGTGCATTAAAGGAATCCACATCCCTTCCGATTGAATTGCATACTCACTATACATCCGGTGTGGCTTCCATGACCTACTTAAAGGCAGTAGAAGCAGGATGCGATATTATTGACTGTGCAATGTCACCTTTGGCACTCGGTACTTCTCAGCCGGCAACCGAAGTTATGGCTGCTGCATTTGAAGGTACTCCGTATGATACCGGATTTGATCAGGAACTCTTGTCTGAAATCGCTGATTACTTCCGCCCTTACAGAGAAGAGTGCATTGAAAACGGACTTTTATCTACAAAGGTACTTGGTGTTAATATCAACACCCTTCGTTATCAGGTTCCGGGCGGTATGCTTTCTAACTTGATCAGCCAGTTGAAAGAGCAGGGCAAGGAAGATAAGCTTCGCGAAGTATTGGAAGAAGTACCTCGCGTACGTAAGGATCTTGGTGAGCCGCCTTTGGTTACACCGTCTTCACAGATTGTTGGTACACAGGCTGTGTTTAACGTTCTTATGGGCGAAAGATACAAAGTAGCTACCGAACAGACCAAGGATATTCTTCTCGGTAAATACGGTCAGACCGTTAAACCGTTTAATCCGGAAGTGGTAGATAAGGTATTGGGTGCCGATAAGGATAAAGCCATTACCTGTCGTCCGGCAGATTTGATTGAGCCGGGACTTAAGAAGTTTGAGGAAGAATGTGCACAGTGGAAGCAGCAGGATGAAGATGTGCTTTCTTATGCATTATTCCCGAAGGTAGCAACCGAATTCTTCCAATATCGTCAGGCTCAGCAGACAAAGGTTGATCCTGCAAAAGCAGATACGGAAAACGGAGCATATCCGGTTTAATAGAATTTTATGTTAGCGTGTGTCTTTTTTGTGTCTTTTCTTGTGCTATACTCACACTTGTAAGTGAGAGGTAGCAAGAGTGACTCCTTGTTATACTCGCTAACACTTTATACATTCTTTCGCATGTGGAAAATATTAGCGCATGATTTTTCACATCGGAATTGTGTTCCATATTTCCTCAAGATGAAAAGGAGCGGGCCACCGCTCCTTTTCTATTTATTTAAAGAATGCTATAATCAAATAAGTGAAACCAAAAATGAAAGCATGAGGGGAAAATATGGCAGAACTTCGCGAGGTTGACGGCTTTGTATTTTCAAGCGAGGAAGAATACCAGGACGCTTTAAAAGAAGAAAAAGCAGTCGCCTACTTAAAAAAACAAATGAGTGGAAAAGACGGCAAATCCATTCTTAAAATTTATAATCAGCTTTTGGAACAGAACGTATTTCATACGGAAGTTGGCTATGCCTTTTTGCATGATGTAAATCTTGCGCTGCATCGTCAGACAAAGATTGCGGAATCTGTGATTTTGCCGATTCCTGTGGATCGAAAGGCGGTAAAGGAAGTACAGAAGGTGACGGAAGAGGCAAAAGAGAAGCCACCAAAGGTAATTGTAAAAACCATTAATTCCAACGCTACAAAACAGGTGAAGCAGTTACGTATCGTAATAGCGGTTTTGGCCCTTGTGATTGTTGGAATGTTTGCCATTACACTTACCAGCCGGACCCCTACCATTATTGACTACGAAACAAAGTTACAGAATAAATATGCGTCTTGGGAGCAGCAGTTAACACAGAGAGAAGCACAGATTAAAGAAAAAGAAGCACAGTTGAACTTGGATTAAGAATGGGAGATTTGATTTGAGTAAAGTAAGAGTATTGGTTGTAGACGATGAAGAACGTCTTCGCAAATTGGTTCGTGATTTTTTGATCAAAGAAGATTATGAGGTCTTGGAAGCTTTCGACGGACAGGAAGCATTGGAAATGTTCGAAGAGCATCCGGACATTGCACTTATCTTATTGGATGTCATGATGCCTCGTTTAAACGGCTTTGATACCTTAAAAGAAATCCGTAAAACATCGGATGTGCCTGTGATTATGCTTACCGCAAAGGGCGAAGAAGAAGATGAACTTACCGGCTTTTCTTTGGGTGTGGATGAGTATATTTCAAAACCATTTTCTCCAAAGGTATTGGTGGCTCGTGTCAATGCGGTACTTCGCAGATCCAAGGATGAGAGCGCGGATGAAAAGGAACTGAGTGTTGGCGGAATCCATATGTCCATTGATGCACACGAAGTTGTAATCGACGGCAATCGTTTGGATTTGTCTGTAAAAGAATTCGAACTGTTGGAGTATTTTATTCGCAATCAAGGCATTGCGTTGTCCAGAGAAAAAATCTTAAACAGTGTATGGGATTACGATTATTTCGGAGATGCCAGAACCATTGATACCCATGTAAAGAAACTTCGCTCCAAGATGGGAGATAAGGGTGAATATATCAAGACCATTTGGGGTATGGGCTATAAGTTTGAAGCAGAGTAGTGTTTAGGAATTTGTGCGATTTATGGTATTTGATTTCGTAAAAAGATTTAAATACAAATTGAATAATGAAACCAGAAATATCAGAAAGCAAATTACCGTTGCGATTATTATGGTAATCGTAGGTACTTTGCTTTTGATTTTTTTGCTGAACAAATTGTTGCTTAGCCGAGTTTATATGTACAACAAAACCCGTGTCATGCAGGATGCTTTTACAGCGCTGGACAAGGCCAGCAAAAGCGGAGAAGTCTATACCGACGATTATTATTACAAAATTGAAGAGACTTCCGCAAAATACAATGTTGCGGTGGTTATTATTTCTCCAAACGGGGATATGAAGGTGGCAACAGCCAGGGATTACGACCGAATCATCAGCCAGATGTATATGCTTTTATTTGACGATAAAGTGGATAAGCTGCTTACCTTCTATGATGGGGATTATACGGTGAAGCGTTTTACGGACCAACGAAACGGCCAAGAGTTCTTGCTGTTTTGGGGATCTTTGTCCGATGGAAATATTGCCATTTTGCGCAGCACCATCTCCAGTATGGAAGAAAGTGCCAACGTAACCAACCGGTTCCTTTTGGTGGTTGGTTTGATTGCAATCTTTATTTCTATCTTTGTGGCACGTTCCACCACGAAACTGTTTACGGCACCTTTGGAGGAGTTGACACAGATTTCCAGAAAAATGGCAAAATTGGATTTCTCGAAGAAATACACTCCGAGAGATCCGGGAAACGAAATCGACCGCTTGGGAGAACATATGAATTCCATGGCCAATACCTTGGAAAAGACCATCGGAGATTTGAAAAATGCCAATGCAGCTTTGCAAAAGGACTTGGAACTCCGTGATCAAAACGAAAAGATGCGAAAGGAATTCTTATCCAATGTGTCCCATGAGTTAAAGACACCGATTGCGGTAATTCAAGGCTATGCGGAAGGCTTGGCGGAAGGTGTAATAGAGGACAAAGAATCGCAGCAATACTATTGCGAGGTCATCGTAGATGAGGCCAAACGCATGAACACCATGGTAAAGCAGATGCTTGCTTTAAACCAGATTGAATATGGGGAAAGCCATGTGCATATGGAACATTTATTCCTGACGGAGATTATTAAAAGCGTAGTTGCCACAAACCATATTTTGGCGGAAAAATCAGAGGTAAATCTTACGGTGGAACCCTTTGAAGATGTACAGGTTTGGGCGGATGAGTTCTTTACGGAACAGGTGCTTACCAATTACATCACCAACGGAATCCATTACGCCAAGTATGAAAAACAGGTACAGATTCGAGTGAAAGATCAGGGCAAAGATGTACGTATTTCCGTGTTTAACAGCGGCGATCCCATCCCGGAAGAAAGTGTGGATCGTATTTGGGAAAAGTTCTACAAAGTGGACAAAGCCAGAACCAGGGAATACGGCGGAAGCGGAATCGGTCTTTCTGTTGTAAAAGCGGTAATGGATTCCTTCGGAAAAGAGTGCGGGGTAATCAATTACGATAATGGTGTGGAATTCTGGTTCGAATTGGATAAATAAAGGAAAAATTTGTATAAATTGTATAAAATTTGTTGAATATTTGGCCTAAGAATGATAAAGTTATGTTATCTGTAATAGATAGATTCGAGGAGAGTCGCTTTGAGTAAAAAGAAAATTATTTTTTGCATACTTGCAGCGATGATATGTTTATCATTTTCCGGTTGTGCCAAAGTGTATGAATTAACGGAAGAAGATGAGGATTTAATCGCAGTTTACTGTGCCAAAACGGTTTCAAAATTCAATACCGTTAAGACACAGGGCTATATCAACTTGATTGGCGACGACTTAAAAGAACAGTATGCATTGCAAGAGGGAAGTACAGTATCCGAGGAAGAGGAACTTCCGGAGGATGAAATAGTAGATGACGAGACCGGGGAAGATACTTCTTTGGGAGATCCGAATTATGTGGAAGACGTGCCGGACGATACTGCACAAGCTTCCGGTTCTTCATCACTTACGGATGCCCTTTCTATCGAAGGTCTTACATTCGACTATAAGAGCGCAGCTGCCATGAAGGATTACTCTATCGGCGGATATGCGAATATCACACCGACCAGAGGCAGACAGTTCTTGGTGGTTACCTATAACGTGATTAATACCACGGATTCCGATGTGGCTGTGGATATTCCAAGCACCGGCATAAAATTCAAAGCCAGTGTGGGAGGAACTTCCAATACTGCGGACGGTACTATTGTTCCCACGGATTTAAGCGTTTACAAAGGCGCAATTCCTGCGGGACACACACAGGAGATGGTTTTGTTATTCCAGTTTGAACCTGATGCGCTTTCTGATTTAAGCGGACTTACACTTCAGATGATTGACGGAACCACTGCTACAAATATTATTTTTTAGACTAGATTATTTTGATTACATATAAAACCGGGAGGAGAGAAGAATGGATACTAATATTTTATTGGAATCTGGAACAAACGAGCTGGAGATTTTGGAATTCAAAGTAGCGGACAATTACTACGGTATCAACGTTGCTAAGATTCGTGAAATCCTTACGTATCAGCATGTAACACCTGTTCCGAATGCACATCCTTTTGTTGAAGGCATTTTCATGCCGAGAGATACGATGATTTCGGTTATCAATCTCCGTAAGTGTTTGGGATATCCGGAAGATCCGAATATTGTCGGATTATTCTTTATCACCAACTTCAACAACTTAAACACCGCATTCCATGTAGATGAGGTTTTGGGAATCCATCGTGTATCATGGGAAGCAATCAACACTCCGGACGGAACGATTCAGTCCGATGATTCCGGCGTATCTACCGGCGTTTTGAAGTTGGAAGATCGTTTGGTTGTTATTTTGGATTTCGAAAAAATCGTATCCAATATTAACCCGGAAACAGGTCTTAAGGTTTCTGACATGGATACCTATGAGACAAGAGACCGTTCTAAGTCACCGATTGTTTTAGCGGAAGATTCTGCACTTCTTTCCAAACTGATTCAAGAGTGCTTAAGAAAAGCCGGATATACCAACTTAATTGTGAACGAAAATGGTCAGGCTGCTTGGGATAAGCTGGTTGAGTTTAATAAGAAAGGTACCGTTTTGGATGACGTTCATTGTATTATTACCGATATTGAGATGCCACAGATGGATGGACATCGTTTGTGCAAACTCGTAAAAGAAAACGATACGATGAAAAACATTCCGGTTATTATCTTCTCATCTTTGATTAATGATGAAATTCGTCGCAAAGGTGAATCATTGGGCGCAGATGCGCAGCTTACCAAACCTGAAATCGGTAAACTGGTTGCAGCGGTTGATGAACTTGTTGATAAGTATGAACATGCCAGAAAATAATGATTTGATTGTCTTTGAAAGGGATGTGAATAAAAACACATCCCTTATTTTTTGAGGTATCTAGGGAGGTAGATTTGTGGCTAATTCAGAAGACTACTTAGATGGATTATTAGATTCGATTACAAAAGCAAAAACACAGAATGAATCAGCCGTACAATCTGAAGCAATTGCTCGTCGGGAGAGAATTGAAAGAAGGACACGTTTGAGCGCGGATGATGATTTTATGTCTGCAAACGGACTTGATAGTTTTGAGCCCGTTGCTTCTTCGCGCAGAAATTTAAAACAGTTCTTCTCCGAATCCGATTATATCAAGCAGTTTGAAGATGAACTGGATATGATGGAGACCGATGAGGCAGACGCGTTCTTAAAGGAATTTGAAGAGGAATTAAGTGCTGAGGATGCTTCCTTTGCCGCAGAATTATCCGATAATCCTGCAGATCAGTTCCTTGGCAGTGTAAATGAGAGAGTAACAGAGGAGAAAGAATCTGTTGTAAATAATTTGGAAAACTTCAGTTTCGATAATTCAGAAGAACCGGAAGAAGAGGTCAAAGAGGAAACCGAAGAGGAAGTTGAAGAAGAAATCCCTGAGGAAGAAATCGAGATGGAGATTCCACAGGAGGATGTGGATGAATCCGTAGAAGATCCTTCTTTGGATGCGGATGATATTATGTCCGGATTACAGGATATTATGTCTGATGGTGCTTCAGAAGAAACTCCGGTTTTTGAATCTTCTGAAGAGGAAGAAACTGAGTCAGATTTGGAAGATGGTATCGAAGAGATTTCTCCGGAAGATTTCGGCATGGGCGATATGCCGGAAATGGAAATGCCGGTGGAAGTAGGTGATTCGGAAGAATCTGAGATTCCGGAGATTACAGAAGCGTCTGTTCAGGAAGTGCCGCTGATGGATGAAAGCGGTGAAGACGCTGATTTAATGGATATGTTAGGCGATAGCGGAGATTTGATGGATATCGGAGATTTGCTTTCTGCCGATGAAAACTTTGAAGAATTGGATGAAGCCAGAGATGAATTTGAGGCTGCCGCTTCCGAAGCTGTGGAAGAGGGAACCAACCTAGAAGAAGGCGCTGAAGAAGCTGAAGGAGCTTCCGGTGGTATCTTTGGCAAGATTATGGGTATCGTTAAGGGCCTTTTAAGCAAAACCAAGAAAGAGGGCGAAGAAGACGAAGACGGTACCGTTGAAATCGGTGAGAATGCACCGACTATGGAAGAGTTGGCTGCAGAGGATGCAGACATCCTTTCCGAGTTTTCCGATGAAGAGACTCCGGTAGAAGAGGATCCAAAGGAAAAGAAAAAACGAGAAAAAGAAGAAAAGAAAAAGCAAAAACAGGCAGAAAAAGAAGCCAAGAAGAAGGAAAAGGAAGCAGCCAAAGCTGCGAAACCTCCAAAGGAAAAGAAGGAGAAGAAGCCGAAGGAACCGGATAACTCTCCGAAGATTCCGATCAAAGGTATTTTGCCGATTTTGATTTTAGGTTTGTCTTTGCTGGCACTGATTTTAATCAGCGGAAATACAATTTATAAGAATCGCACCATCAAAGAAGCAAAGACCTTGTATGAAAACGGAAGTTATTCCGCATGCTATTCCAAACTCTATCCTATGGAAGATGATTTGGACGAGGATGAATATGAACTTCTTGAGAAAGCACGCATGCTTGCAAAATTGGAATTAAACTTAAAAGAGTACAATTTGGCAATGTCTCAGGAAAAATACGGGGAAGCGTTGGATGCACTTCTTTTGGGTACCTATACCTATCAGAGAAATGCATATGATGCGGAACGTTTGCATATCAATGACCAGTTCAATGAATTGGGTACACAGATTGAGACTACATTGGCACAGCAGTTCGGAGTATCGGAAGATGAGGCAATGATGATT
>JAEEGL012064431.1_pt1 | contig 15691 bp, 16 predicted proteins | sample 9134231 | NCBI WGS metagenome assembly JAEEGL01 (sample SAMN16246548, study PRJNA631951) | gut metagenome | biome: gut microbiome; feature: rumen; material: fiber-attached | host: Bos | place: Iran: Karaj | collected 2018-10
AAATTGAGGGTAAGATTGCTTATAAGAGGGCTATTAAGCAAGCCATTGCCGCTACAATGCGAGTAGGTGCCGAAGGTATAAAGGTTCAAGTAAGCGGTCGTCTGAATGGTGCCGAAATGGCTCGTAGCGAGATGTTTAAGGAAGGTCGTACTCCCTTGCATACCTTGCGTGCGGACATTGACTACCATAGCACAGCCGCTCTAACTAAGGTGGGATTGATAGGGCTCAAGGTGTGGATTTGTCGTGGCGAAGTGTACGGCAAACGCGACTTGGCACCTAACTTTACTCAAAAACAAAGCGGAAATCATCCTTCTGGAGACCGTCGTCGCGGAGACAAAAAGGATAACTTCCGTAAGAATAAAAAATAACTTAATGTATTGTTGAAATTATGTTACAACCAAAGAAAACTAAGTTTCGCCGTGCTCAAAAAGGTCGCATCAAAGGGAATGCACAGCGTGGGCACGAAATAGCATTCGGTTCTTTCGGCATTAAGTCTTTAGGTACAGTTTGGCTTACGGGTCGCCAGATTGAAGCTGCCCGTATCGCCGTTACACGATATATGCAAAGACAAGGGCAAGTGTGGATTCGCGTCTTCCCAGATAAACCTATTACCAAAAAACCTTTGGACGTTCGTATGGGTAAAGGTAAAGGTGCTCCAGAAGGCTTCGTTGTGCCACTCGAACCCGGTCGTGTCATCTTTGAAGTAGATGGTGTATCGAAAGAAATTGCTCAGGAAGCATTGCGTTTAGCAGCTCAAAAGTTGCCTATTACAACTAAATTTATCGTAAGACCTGATTACGATCCAACTCAAAATGTATAAGGATTATGAAAGCAGTTGAAATTAAAGAATTAACTATTCAAGAACTTCGTGACCGCCTTGTTTCTGAACAAGAGATGCTCACCAAGTTGAAGTTGAATCATAGTGTGTCACCGTTGGATAATCCTTTGAAGATTCGTTATGCTCGTAAGGATATTGCGAGACTGAAGACGGAGTTGCGTAAAAGGGAAATTAACCAAGAAAATGCAAAGTAAGATGGAAACAAGAAATCTTCGAAAAGAAAGAGTTGGTGTCGTTTTAAGCGACAAGATGAACAAAACCATTGTAGTGGCTGTAAAATGGAAAGAAAAACATCCACTCTATGGCAAATTCGTCAATAAGACACACAAGTTCCACGTTCATGATGAAAAGAATGAATGTAAGATAGGAGATACAGTACGTATTATGGAAACACGTCCGTTGAGCAAAACGGTGCGTTGGCGTTTAACACAAATTATAGAAAGGGCTAAGTAGTATGATACAACAAGAATCAAGACTTATCGTTGCAGATAATTCGGGTGCAAAAGAAGCACTGTGTATTCGCGTTTTAGGTGGAACAAGGAAGCGTTATGCGTCTCTTGGCGACACGATTGTAGTAGCCGTGAAAGGTGTTATTCCATCAAGCGATATGAAAGACGGAACGGTTAGTAGAGCCATCGTAGTGCGTACCAAAAAAGAGGTTCGCCGTGCTGATGGCAGTTATATCCGTTTTGATGATAACGCTTGCGTGCTTATTTCTAATGCGGGTGAGTTGCGAGGAAGCCGTATCTTTGGTCCGGTGGCTCGTGAGTTGAGACAAACGAATATGAAAATTATTTCTTTGGCACCTGAGGTGTTATAAATTTTAAGAATATGGCAAAATTACATATTAAAAAAGGAGACGTTGTTTTTGTAAATTCAGGTGCTTCCAAAGGCATGACAGGTCGTGTGTTGGAGGTTATCGTGGATAAACAACGTGCTATCGTGGAAGGCGTAAATATGGTATCGAAAGCTACCAAACCCAATGCCAAGTCGCCTCAGGGTGGAATTATTAAGAAAGAAGCTCCAATCCATATCTCTAACCTCAATCCCGTTGAAAATGGTATCCCCGTTCGCATCGGAAGGGTTCGGAATGAAAATGGCAAGTTGGTGCGTGTAAGTAAAAAAACAGGAAAAGAGATTTAAGATGAATACGGCAAGTTTAAAACAAGATTACAAAGAACGTATCGTTCCTATCTTGATGAAAGAGTTTGATTATACCTCTGTTATGCAATGTCCTAAATTGGAAAAAATAGTGCTTAATCAAGGTCTTGGCTTTACCGCTGCAGATAAAAATGTTAAATTGATTGAGACAGCACAGAACGAGATGTCTGCGATTGCAGGTCAAAAAGCTGTGCAAACGCTTTCTAAAAAGGATATTTCTAACTTCAAGGTGCGTAAAAAAATGCCTATTGGCGTTCGTGTAACGTTGCGTGGCGTGCGTATGTATGAATTTTTGGAGAGATTAGTGCGTGTGGCGTTGCCCCGTATCCGCGACTTCCGTGGTATCAATAGCAAATTGGACGGCAAAGGCAACTACACATTAGGTATTCAAGAACAGATTATTTTTCCTGAAATCAATATTGATACGATATCCAAGATTGTGGGTATGAATATCACTTTTGTTACCTCAGCCAAGACGGATAAGGAGGGCTATGCATTGTTACGTGAATTTGGTTTACCCTTCAAAAAATAGTACTTATGGCAAAAGAATCAATGAAAGCACGTGAAGTAAAACGTGCAAAATTGGTAGCAAGATACGCAGCAAAACGTGCTAAATATCTCAAGGAAGGTAATTATGAAGCGTTACAGACTATCCCCAAGAATGCTTCGCCGGTTCGTTTGCACAATCGTTGCAAGATAACGGGTCGTCCGAAGGGTTATATGCGGGTGTTTGGACTGTCGCGTATTCAGTTCCGTGAGATGGCTTCCAAAGGACTTATTCCTGGCGTAAGAAAAGCAAGTTGGTAAACCAAAGTGCAACATAATAAAAAAGATACTTCGTAATGGGAGTATCTTTTTTTGCATTATTTTTCAAACTTTTAATGAGTATGCCACTTTTCCGTAAAAACTACCTATGTACCACCGCAAAGCAATGTTCTTCAAAGTAGTTTTTTGGATAAAAAGATGATTTTTTTGATTTAGTTTTTTATAATTTCGCGGTTGCAATGAACAAAGACATAACGATATTGGCGATTGAATCCAGTTGCGATGATACTTCGGTGGCAGTTTTACGCGATAAAACCGTTTTGAGTAATGTCATTGCATCGCAAAAAATGCACGAAGAATACGGTGGGGTGGTACCCGAGTTGGCGAGTAGAGCACACATGCAAAACATTGTGCCGGTGGTGCATACGGCACTCAAACGGGCGAACGTTTCTCTCAACGAGTTGTCTGCTATCGCCTACACACGCGGTCCGGGCTTGCTGGGGAGTTTGTTGGTCGGTACCAGTTTTGCCAAATCGTTAGCGATCAGCCTCGATATACCGCTCATTGACGTCAATCATCTGCAAGGGCACGTAATGGCGACTTTTTTGACCGAAAACACGCCCAAATTCCCGTTTCTTTGTCTGTTGGTCAGTGGCGGAAATAGCCAGATTGTGAAGGTTACGGACTATAATTGCTACGAAATTCTCGGTCAAACGATTGATGATGCGGCTGGCGAAGCCTTTGATAAGTGTGCCAAAATGATGCAGTTGCCCTATCCGGGTGGGGCTGTGATTGATAAGTTGGCACAGCAAGGCGATCCGCACCGTTTTACGTTTGCCAAACCCCATTTGGCAGGGTATGATTACTCCTTTTCGGGCTTAAAAACTTCATTCTTGTACTTTTTACGCGATAACTTGAAGGTCAATCCCAATTTTATTGAGGAAAATAAGGTGGATTTGTGTGCTTCGTTGCAAACCACGATTATTGATATTTTGATGGCGAAGTTATTGAAAGCGGCTACGGATTTTCATATTCATGAGATTGCTATCGGCGGTGGCGTGAGTGCTAATAGTCAGTTGCGTCAAACGATGTTGCAGTATGGTGAAAAATACCATTGGAACGTGCATATTCCGCCGTTTGAATACACAACCGACAATGCTGCCATGATTGCTATTTCGGCGTATTATAAGTACTTAAACCGCGATTTTAGTAGCATCGATTTGCCTCCGTTTGCCAAAATGACGGGCGAGGCGTAAGTGCAATTTTGAAAACTGATGGAAAAAATATACCTTTGTAAAAAGTATTAAAAATGATATAAATAAAATGACAATTTTTGAAACAAGTTTTGAGGTTTGTAACCCCATGGGAGGCATTCATACAGTGGTTTCTTCCAAGGCACCCACGTTGGTGAAGGAGTATGAAAATGTGTATTTTTTTGGTCCGTTATTGGAGCATAGTTATAACCATTTTACACCGAGTAAAACGTTGCTCAAGAAATGGAAAGAAAGCCTGTTGAAAGCGGGGATAAAAGTGGAAGTGGGGTATTGGAATTTGCCGTGCAAGCCCGTAACGATTTTGGTGGATTATTCGCATTTGTGGGAGAAAAAGGACGAAATTTATGGTCATTTTTGGGAAGAATTTGGTGTGCAGAGCCACGCAGCAGTCAACGATTACGATATGAGTGCGATGTTTGGCTATGCTGTGGGACAAGTGATGGAAAGTTTATATCATTTTTTACACAAAGAAAAGCCTCAAGAAAAGGATTATATTGCTCAATTTCACGAATGGCAAACCGCTTTTGGCTTGCTGTATTTGAAGGATAAATGTCGCCCGATTCGGACGGTTTTTACCACGCACGCAACCGGTATCGGACGCTCGATTGCTTTCAATAATAAGCCATTGTACGACTGTTTTGAGGGCTTTAATGGTGACCAGATGGCGAACGAGTTGGGCTTTGTTTCCAAACATTCGGTAGAAAAAACGGCTGCCCATCAAGCCGATTGCTTCACCACGGTGAGCGAAGGAACGGCACGGGAATGCCAGCAACTGTTGGAGAAAAAAGTGGATGTGGTTACGCCCAACGGCTTCAATAGTTCCATCGTAACGAAGAGCGAGGATTACGAAAAAGGACGTGCTAATGCCCGCAAATTATTGCTGAAATATGCTCGCTCGAAAGGTATTCGGGTTACGAGCAAAGACACGCTGGTATGCATTTCGGGGCGTGCCGAGTGGAAAAATAAAGGCATTGATATTTTCTTGCATGCCATCGAAAAATTGGATTATCAACTGTCAAGCAAGCAACGGATTATTGCGTTCGTGTTGGTGCCGTATTTGCACATGGCAGACCGTGTTTACAACAACACGACGGTGCTGTTTGTGTCCGACTTCTTGGACGGTACCGACCCATTTTTCAAGGTGCCTTACTATGACTTGCTCATCGGTATGGATTTGACCGTTTTCCCGTCTTATTACGAGCCTTGGGGCTATACGCCGCTCGAGAGTATCGCGTTCCATGTTCCGACGATAACGACCTCGTTGGCAGGCTTTGGTCAATGGGCTTTGGCACACGATTCGGGTACGATAGAAAAAGGCGTAGAGGTAGTAGAAAGACGCGACTCGAACTATTGGGACGTGGTGGAAAAAGTGGTGCAAACGATTCTGAAATTCCTGCATTTTAGCGACAAAGAAAAGGAACAAATTGCACAAAAAGCCAGTAAATTAGCCGCTTTGGCAGATTGGAGCAAGATGTTTGTGCATTACAAAGAAGCGTATAAAATTGCTCTAAAAAAATAATGGCAGATTTTCAATTAGAGTCCGCCTACAAGCCCACCGGCGACCAACCACAAGCTATCCAAAACTTGGTGGAAGGGGTACAACGGGAGGCGATGGCACAAACCCTTTTGGGCGTTACGGGTAGTGGAAAAACCTTCACTATCGCTAATGTGATTGCCCAAATCGGTCGTCCAACTCTGATTTTAAGCCATAATAAGACGCTCGCAGCTCAGTTGTACAGCGAGATGAAAACGTTTTTTCCGCACAACGCTGTGGAGTATTTTGTGAGTTATTACGACTATTACCAGCCCGAAGCCTACATCCCGACCACCGACACGTACATTGAGAAGGATTTGCAAATCAACGAGGAGATTGACCGCTTGCGATTGAGTGCTGTTGCGGCTTTGCTCTCGGGGCGAAAAGATGTGATTGTGGTCAGTAGCGTCAGTTGCATTTATGGATTGGGTTCGCCGCAAGATTTTACGCGTTTTTGCGTGATGGTGGAGAAAAATAAGGATATTGCGATGGACGATTTCTTCCGTTTGCTCGTCAAGGCACAGTATCTCCGCAACGATTTGGAGCTCAAACGGGGCAGTTTTCGGGTCAAAGGGGACACGGTGGACATTGCCTTGGCGTATGTGGATTATAACGTGCGGGTGGAGTTTTTTGGGAATACGGTGGATAGGATTTGCACGTTTCGAATGGTGAACAATGAATTTCAGCATATTGACGAGTTTGAGTATTTTAACATCTATCCTGCGAACATTTTTACGACCGACCAGTCGCGTCTGCCCGATGTTTTTGCCCAAATCAAAGCCGATTTAGCCAAGCAAGTCCTTTTCTTTGAAGAAAACGGACAGACGATGGAGGCACAACGCATTGAGCAGCGTGTGAACTACGATTTGGAGATGATTCAAGAGATTGGCTATTGTTCGGGCATCGAAAATTATTCGCGATACTTTGATGGTCGTCAGCCAGGAATGCCACCGTACTGTTTGTTGGATTATTTTCCCGAAGATATGCTGATGGTGGTGGATGAAAGCCACGTTACTATTCCGCAAATTCACGGTATGTATGGGGGTGATAAAGCCCGAAAAGATAACCTGATTAGTTACGGTTTTCGGTTGCCAGCAGCACGCGATAACCGACCGCTCACCTTCGAGGAGTGGGAACAAAAAATTGGTTTAGCAGGCGAAGGAAATGGCAAACATCGCAACACGATTTTCCTTTCTGCGACCCCTGCCGACTACGAACTCAACAAAAGCGATGGTATCATCGTGGAGCAACTGATTCGTCCCACAGGGCTTTTAGACCCTATCATTGAGGTGCATCCGACATTGCATCAGGTTGACCATTTGATGGACGAGATTCAGCAACGCATTGAGAAGGAGGAACGCATTTTGGTTACGACTTTGACCAAGAAGATGGCAGAAGAGTTGGACGACTATTTGCGGCAATACGAGATTCGTTCGGCGTATATCCATTCGGACGTGGATACGATTGAGCGGGTGAAGATTATGGAGGACTTGCGAAAGGGGATTTACGATGTGTTGGTGGGTGTGAATTTATTGCGGGAAGGTTTGGATTTGCCCGAAGTGTCGTTGGTGGCGATTTTGGACGCTGATAAAGAGGGCTTTTTACGCAACCATCGTTCGTTGACGCAGACGGCAGGACGGGCAGCGAGACACGTGAATGGGAAGGTGATTATGTACGCCGACAGCATCACCGATTCGATGCAAAAAACGATTGACGAAACCAACCGTCGTCGCACTATTCAGATGGCTTATAACAAGGAACATAACATCACGCCGCAACCGATAAAGAAGGACATCAACACGTCGGCTATCGTGTCGCTGTATAAAGATGCGGAGCAAATTGAGCAGAACCTGCAAGAAAAAATCCGCAAGGGTTGGCAAACGGCAGATTGGCAAAAAATGAACGCCAAAGACCTTCAAAAAGCCATCAACAAGAAGAAAAAGGATATGTTGCAAGCCGCAAAGGATATGGATTTTAAAACGGCAACCCTCCTGCGAGATGAGATGTTTCAAATGCAGGATAGGTTGCAGGCGATTGAATAAAGTAAACTTTTTGCTATCTTTCTATTTGATAAACGAGGTATTCTCTTCCAATTTTTTGGCTTTGAGTATTGGAAAAAGTATGTTCATCAGCTCTTGTTCTGTCGGAATCCTGTTCGTATTATCCACTATTTTGTCTGTTTGATCCAATATATCTTCTATTTACTTCTCATTTAAAAGCGTCAAGCGTGCTGCTGCTTCCTGTTTTCTTATTCCTACTTCGTTAAATAGTACTAATAGCAGAAGTTGTGAATTCGTCAGTTCCATCAGTTTCTAATCACTCTTGTCTTTTCCCATTAGCGTTTCGCCATCAAGTTTTTTTAATACGCAATAGCAAAAACAACTCGTTGCTTCGACGGCTTACCTGTAACCATACATTTGCCAGGCTTGTTGTCGTGTCCAGGTAGCGGTTCTAACGGAATACAACGGATGGTGGCTTTCGTTTCGGCTTTGATTTTCTCCTCTGTCTCGGGCGTTCCGTCCCAATGGCACAGCAAAAAGCCACCTTTTACAATCTCTTTTTTGAACGTCTCGTAATCATCGACCTCCCGCGTGCTTTGCATACGGAAATCAAGGGCTTTTTTGTAGATATTTTGCTGAATTTCCTCCAATAGATTGGCGATATAATCCACGATGCCGTCCAAGTTTTTCGTTTCCTTCGTCAGCGTATCCCTGCGTGCCACTTCAATGGTCTGATTCTCCAAATCACGCATCCCCAACGCCAACCGAATAGGCACACCTTTGAGTTCGTAGTCGGCAAATTTATACCCAGGCGTTTGTTTGTCGGAGTTATCCACCTTGACGCGAACGTTCAACGCTTTGAGTTGTTGCTCCAACGGCGTGATTTTCTCCATCAACTGCTTCAGCTGGTCTTCATCCTTGAAAATAGGCACAATAACGACCTGAATCGGTGCCAAATGAGGCGGTAAAACCAAGCCATTATCGTCGGAATGCGTCATAATCAAGGCACCCATCAAACGCGTAGAAACGCCCCACGAGGTCGCCCAAACGTATTCATATTGATTCTCTTTGTTCAAAAATTGCACGTCAAAACTCTTGGCAAAATTTTGTCCCAAGAAATGCGAAGTACCCGCTTGCAGAGCCTTTCCGTCCTGCATTAAACCCTCAATGCAGTAGGTCTCAATCGCACCCGCAAAACGTTCGTTGGGTGACTTGATGCCCTTGATAACGGGAATCGCCATAATGTTTTCCGCCACGTCCGCATACACTTCCAGCATTTTTTCGGCTTCGGCGATGGCTTCTTCTTGGGTGGCGTGGGCAGTATGACCTTCTTGCCACAAAAATTCGGCAGTCCGCAAAAACAACCGTGTACGCATCTCCCAACGCATCACATTCGCCCATTGGTTGCACAAAATAGGCAGGTCGCGATAACTCGAAATCCAATTCTTGTAGGTTGCCCAAATAATCGTCTCCGAAGTGGGGCGAATAATCAATTCTTCCTCCAACTTTGCGTCTGGGTCAACAATGACGCCTTTGCCGTTGGGGTCATTTTTTAAGCGGTGATGCGTAACGACCGCACATTCTTTTGCAAACCCCTCTACATGCTCGGCTTCTCGGCTCAAAAAAGATTTGGGAATGAGCAACGGAAAATACGCATTCACGTGCCCCGTTTCCTTAAAACGTTTGTCCAATTGGGCTTGAATAAACTCCCAAATCGCATAGCCGTAGGGTTTGATGACCATACAGCCTCGCACAGCCGATTGTTCCGCTAAATCCGCTTTAACAACCAATTCATTATACCATTTTGAATAATCCTCCGAACGAGAAGTAAGTTTTTGAAACTTTGCCATAATCTAACGTAAAATATAGTTATTTCTTAATAATTCAAAATCATTCGGGTGGTTTTTCAACTGTTGGCTCACCCGATACAGCCAACCTTTTTCGCTATCTCCTTTGCCCTCATAATTCCACTGTACATTGGGTTGAGGCAGGTTAAAAAACGAACATAACGCCTCCAAACACATCCGAGTTGCCGTAACCTTGCCTGCCTTCGTATAACCCGCAATGTGGTACGACGCAAGCAACGAATGCTGCAACAAACGCGGGTTGATGTTTGGCTCATTCTCCCAACAATCCACGATACAATCCAAGCCCTTATTCAGCAGGTTTTCCTCATCCATCACGCCACCTCGCGAAGCATTGATAAGCACGCAAGAGGCTTTACAGCGTTCAAAAAAAGCCCTATCTGCCAAGTGATAAGTCGCATACGCCCCGCTCTTGGTAAACGGAACGTGGAAGGTAATCACATCGGCTTTGTGTGCCAACTCCTCCAACGAACAACCTATCTGTTTGGGTGCATCGTTTAGCAAAACATCAAATCCTTTCTTTTCTGCCATCTTTGCCACTTTGGTGCCGATATTTCCGTAACCCACAATGCCAATCGTTGGCTTGTTTGGCAGGCGATTGCTCTCTTGCAGGTACTCCAACGCCTCTTGCACGTAGTCGCAAACGCCCTGTGAGTTACAACCTGCACTCGCAAACCACGTGATGCCGTGTTGCTCGCAAAAGTGGGTATCAATGTGGTCGTAACCGATGGTGGCAGTGGCAATAAACCTTACTTTGCTGTTTTTCAATAAGTTAGCATCGCATTTCACGCGTGTCCGTACCATCAAAGCGTCCGCATCCTGCACCGTCTGTTGCGTAAATTCCGTCTCGTCAAGATAATGCACCTCCGCTATATCGTCTAAAATACCAGCCAAAAACGGAATATGTTTGTCAATAAGCACCCTCATTTAGTACTGTATATTGTCTATCAATCGCACTTCGCCACACCAAACGGTGATACAACCAATCGCATTTTCAAACGTATTGGTCGGCAAAAGTGTCGTTTTATCCACAATTTCAAAATACTCAACTTCCAACCCTTGCACATTATTAAGTTGTTGAATAACAGCATTTTGCGTTTCTTGTACACTATGCGATTTGACGTTTTGTTTACTTTCCAAAAGTGTTTTGTAAATGATTGGAGCGATGTTTTTTTGTTTTGCAGAAAGTCGTTCATTGCGTGACGAAAGTGCCAAGCCCGACTGCTCACGCATGATAGGGCAGCCAACAATCTGCAAATCGCCGAACGTATTTTTCAACTCGGATTGCGTAACCATGTAGCGAATAATCGCCAACTGCTGAAAATCTTTTTCGCCAAAATAGGCACGCGTCGGCATAATCAGATGAAACAGTTTGCTCACCACCTGCACCACGCCATTAAAGTGTCCGGGACGCATTTTGCCTTCCATCACGCTATCCAAACCCTGAAAATCGAACGCAAAGGTTTGCGTCATTTCGTTGGCATCGTACATCTCTTCTGCGGAAGGTGCAAAAACGAAATCAACGCCTATGGAAGCCAATAATTCTACATCTTTTTCCACGTGTCGCGGATATTTGATTAAATCCTCTTGGTTGTTAAATTGCGTTGGATTGACAAAAATCGACCCGACACAAATGTCATTTTCCGCAACCGCTCTTTTGAACAGTGCCAAATGCCCCTCGTGCAACGCTCCCATAGTGGGCACAAAACCAATCGTCTTGCCCTCTTGCTTGCACGCCTGCATACGTTGCTTCAACTCCTGTTTTGTTGTAATTACTTGCATATCAATGACTTAGTGTTTATGAAAACCTAATTTTCATCTTTTTTACATCGTGCAAAGGTACATTTTTTCCGCGACTATCCGACAAAAAACGTGTATTTTGTAAATAAAGATGTAATTTACTGATAATCAACATAGTATGAATTCAAAAGTTTAGCCCAAAATCTCATGATAAAATTAGTGGTGGCTTGCTGAAAAAATCGTATTTTTGTGCCGAAATACCAACGATAATTTATAACTATATTGTTGAATGATAAAGAATTACAAAATAATCACCTTGTGTGGCAGTACACGTTTTAAGGAACAATTTTTTGAAGTTCAGAAACGGCTCACTTTGGAAGGAAATATCGTCATCAGTGTCGGGATGTTTGGGCATTCGGGCGATGAAGAAGTGTGGAAAGAGGGCGTAAAGGAGATGCTTGATGATATGCATCTGCGGAAAATTGACCTTGCGGATGAGATTTTTGTTATCAATGTGGGCGGTTATATCGGAGAAAGTACGAAACGTGAGATTGCTTACGCTGAAAAAATAAACAAAATAGTTCGTTATTTGGAATAAACCCTGCCAAGCGTTCCTTTCACCAAGTTTTACCTAAAATCCAATGCAGAGCCATAAAAAACACACGCTACTCGTTGCAAGTGCGTGTGTCGTTTGTGCAGGTTCACCTAAAAACTTAATAGTTTTCAGCCAATAACTGGAAGTACGCTTGTGCGTGGTAGCACACTGGACATACTTTTGGAGCCTCTTTGCCCACTACGATATGCCCGCAATTGGAGCACTGCCAAATGCAATCGCCATCGCGTGAAAAAACGACCTTATCGTTCACGTTTTTCAACAATTTACGATAGCGTTCTTCGTGATGTTTTTCGATTGCACCTACTTGTTCGAATTTCTCTGCTATTTCATCAAACCCTTCTTCGCGTGCTTCTTTAGCCATTCGAGCGTACATATCCGTCCATTCGTAGTTTTCGCCACCTGCTGCATCCTCCAGATTGGTTGCTGTGTCGCTCACTTGACCACCATTGAGGTATTTATACCAGATTTCAGCATGTTCTTTCTCATTCGCTGCGGTTTCTTCAAAAATTTTGCTGATTTGTACAAATCCTTCTTTTTTGGCTTTGGAAGCAAAATAAGTGTACTTGTTACGTGCCATACTTTCACCAGCAAACGCTTCTTTGAGGTTTTGCTCGGTCTTTGTTCCTTTTAAATCTTTCATAACTGTTTGATTATTAGTGTTTTATAATTAGTGTTTTAGTACAAAATTTATGCCATCAATCAACCTTAAAATTATTTAATGGCTTGTTTTTCAAAACGTTCTATCTCTGCTTTCATAGCACGGTAGCCGTAGTCGATAATCTCTTGTGCATGGTCATAATCATACCTTCCCCAGCGGTTATTGGGGATGTCCACCGACATATCAGCCGGGCATAGTTGTTTCATCAATTGGCTGTTTTGCACCAACATTATATCGGTGATGCGGTTGATGATGTTTAGATAGTTCAACTCGGCGAGTGGCATATCTTTTTCTGCCAACTCATTAAAGAATTTGACGAGCGAATGCTCTTTTTCGTACAATAATTTTTCCAAAACGCCACCAAACGCTTTATGATAGTGCTTTTCAATCAAATGGTCAATGATACGAATGAACGATGTATCTTGTGGTGTCTTGCGATGGGCTTGCTTGATGGGAGCGTTCACGTTGATGGACACTAAAATATCGTTGGGAGTGCGTTTTACGCGGTTGAGTGGCAATGGATTACACGTTCCACCGTCCGTCAAAAGCATATCTTGATAACTAACAGGTCGAAAAACGACAGGAATCGAGATAGACGCACGGATAAGTTGGTTAAGATTGCCCGAACGAAACACTTTTTCTTCGCCTCGTTCAAAGTCGGTCGCAATCAAAACATACGGTATGGGCAAATCTTCAATGTTGACATTCGGTATCATCTCGCCGAACCTTTCCATCAACTTATCGCCTTTGATGAGGTGGTTTTTACTCAATGAAAAGTCGGTAACTTGGAGCATGTGCAGCAGATCCATACCCAAGAAAAACTGCTTCAATTCTGGTAATTTCCCCGCTGCATACATTCCACCTACCAACGAACCCATCGAACAGCCCGCTATGGATGTGATGGTGTATCCACACTCTTCCAAAGCCTCTATGGCACCGATATGTACCAACCCGCGACTGCTTCCAGACGAAAGAACTAATGCTACATTTTTGCTCATATTCTATGATTTTACGAAATTTATTGCCACGAAAGTATAGAAACAAATGCGAAGAATCAAAAAAAACATATTGCTGATGGTGTTTATAAGAAAAATGAATAATTTTTTGCACAATACTATTTTCCTTTCAAAAAAAATTGTTTTTATTATTTTTTTTTAATAATTTTGCGAGAAGTTGTGTATAATGTAATGAAATGCCAAGTAAAGAATATATGAATTTATTGATAAAAACAAGATATAGGTTTGTTATGAAGAAGGTCTTATTATCGCTTTTGCTACAGATTTGTGTAGTTGCGTCAATCTTTTCGCAGACTGAAAGTACTTTATTTCAGGCAGATGTGATACAGGGGTCTGGTGGTACTGTTAGAGTAGTGCGAGTAGAGGCCGATACAGCGTTTTGGCTGGAAGCTATTCCAAATCCGGGCTATAAATTCCAGAAATGGGTTACAAGGACGCTGACAGGTGCGACCGTCGATTCGTATACAGACGCTCTTCTTCCCGAACCTATTCGTATAAGTAAGGATGCTACTGAGCTTTCTGTTCATTCACAATGGTCAGCCATGTTTACGAAACAGGAAAAAGTAGAACCGATAATCTCCGTACATAGTGCTACCACAGGAACAATTGAGTATATACAAGAGGATGCTTACAATTACACGGTTTCTGTAAAACAAAATACAAGTGACGAGAGTTCTTCTGTTGTGAATAAAACCTGGAATGATGGGTCGCAAGACTTAACGAGAACCATTTCCTTTGATCCTTCTTTTACACGTGATACATCTTTCACCTTCTCGTTTGCATTAAAGAAAACCTGTGAAGTAGAAACCAGTGTAAGTTCTTCGACAGCAGGTTCCGTTGATATAACAAACACAGACGGCACAATATTTAATATAAAGGCAGTTTCCAATGATGAGAATCAGTATTCATTTGAGAATTGGTTACATACGGATGTAAGTGGTTCTATAAGTCTTGATATAGCCAACTTGCCAGGGGATACTGCATTTACGGCTTTCTTTACGCACAAAAAGAATTGTGTTAGTGATATTATCTTGTATTCTTCAACTGCTGGTAGTGTGTTTGTTGATACTGTGGATTTGTTGAAAGACACGTTCCGTATCCGTATGACGAACACGGATGCAGCGGTTCACACGCCTCTTAACTGGTTGGACGATGTTACTTTGACTAATTCAGAACGTGTAGTTGGTATAGATTCTACGACCACTTATTATTTTGCGTATGTAGATTCGGTATTCTGCGATGTAGATTCGATGATATACAACTCGAATGGTGGTAGTGTTCACTTGACTCGTGCTGTTGATGCGAACACAGGTGAGCCTTTGGATACTTGGGCGTTAAGTGCCGATACAGCAAAGGGCTATGAGTTTATAGGTTGGATAGATACAGGTGATGTCCGCACGAAATATACTCGTGATAGTATCAAGTTACATAAAGACACATCCTTCACGGTTGCTTATAACTTATCTATTTTTTGTCCAATTGACGCTATCGTTTACTCTTCGACAGCAGGTACGATCGATGTGAATGTTGAAAATTTGGAAACGGGTGACTTTAAACTTACTTCCAAGAGTTACAATAATGCATTACACAAGCGTAATGGTTGGTCAGATGATGCGTCTGCCGCTTTAGATAATCGTTCGGTTCGTGTTAAATCTGAAACGACTTACTACTTTGATTTCTTCAACTCAGTAATGTGTGAAGTAGATTCGACAATTTATAACTCGAATGCTGGTGGTGTGCATTTTACTCCCAATTTAGATGGTAATGGTAATCGTTTGAATAGTTGGACATTGAGTGCTGATACGGCTGCGGGTTATAAATTTGTTAATTGGCTTGATGAGGGTGGAATAGTAAATTGGTATGCTTTTACATATAATAATATGACCTATTATTCCAAGAGTTTGAGCATAGGTTCCGAAGTAGAAGTTTATAGTTATGGTAGTAATAATTTCACTTTGTTTGGTCGTTTTACCCTACAAGGGACTCCAGGTTCAGAGTATTATGTCCGTTCAGGTACTTCTACAGGTGCTGGTGGTAGTTCTGTCCCGTATTCGCATACATATAGTCGAGATAATTCAAAAGATAGGACAAGCGGTTATAGTCAATTCGATTATACGCGTAAAGATATAGTATTAAGTAGCGATACGTTTTTCACGGTTGCTTACAATATGTATAGCAGTTGTGTAAGTGATATAATATTGTACTCTTCGACAGCTGGTAGTGT
>JAEEGL012225561.1_pt1 | contig 15691 bp, 16 predicted proteins | sample 9134231 | NCBI WGS metagenome assembly JAEEGL01 (sample SAMN16246548, study PRJNA631951) | gut metagenome | biome: gut microbiome; feature: rumen; material: fiber-attached | host: Bos | place: Iran: Karaj | collected 2018-10
AAGGATTCTACAGACCGCAACCGTACCTCTCCGTTTGCTTTTACCGGCAATAAGTTCGAATTCCGAATGCTTGGCTCCGCACAGTCCATCTCCGGCCCCAATGTAGTACTCAACACAGTCGTTGCCGAATCTCTGCGGCAGTATGCAGATATCCTGGAGAACGCTGAAAACTTTGAGGATGCGCTGCACAATCTGATCAAGGACGTAATCCGCAAGCATAAGCGCATCATCTTTAACGGCAATGGTTATGACGATGCCTGGATCGCTGAGGCAGAGAAGAGGGGATTGCTGAATCTGAAATCGACGCCCGACAGCGTGCCTTGCTATCTGGATCCCAAAAATGTCGAACTGTTCACCAGGCATAAGGTATACAGCGAGACGGAGATCCGCGCCCGCTATGAAATCAAGCTTGGAAACTATTGTAAGGTCCTGCATATTGAGGCCCTGACCATGCTGGACATGGTGTGGAAAGACATCCTGCCCGCTGCGACCGCTTATTCCAAGTCTCTGACAGATACTGCGCTCTCCAAGAAAGCGCTCAGTGAGAGTATCGACTGCAGCTTTGAGACTGCGCTTTCCGGTAAGATCAGCAGCCTGACATCTGCTGCCGTGGCAAAGACTAAGGCTCTTGAAGAGGCGGTAATGGAAGTCAAGGGCATCACCGACACATTGGAACTGGCGCGCTTTTACAAAGATGTCGTGTTTGCGGCTATGAATGAACTGCGTATCGTTGTAGATGAACTTGAGACCCATACGGCTGCCGAGTACTGGCCGTATCCCACTTATGGCGATATCCTGTTCAGCGTTAAATAATGAATCGTTTAATAACAAAAAGGCACGGAAAACCGTGCCTTTTTGTTTTATCTGTCTGTTATATATACAATATTACTGAACAGATAATTGCTGTGTTTTCGAACATACTGGTCATATTCCGCGCGATTGATAAAAAACTGCTTGCCCCAGGATGAAATACAAAGCCATTCCGGATCCAAGCCGGTTGCGGTAACGTAGTGTGCCTGGATCGCAACAGACTTCTGATAGGTTCCGTTGTGCAGCTTGCGATAGAAGTTAAGGCGATGCTTTTGCCAGACAGCAGGAAAATTAGGACCTACAGAAAGAATGACCGGAAGATCTCGCTTGAGCATATTTTCGATTCGATCCCAGATCTTGTGTCCTGAAACCATCCACCTGGCGCGATAGGGGAGGCCTTCCGCTTTCAGAAGCCGGTTGAGCCCGGCAACTAAAAACAGCCCGTTTATTCCGAAATGCGGAATCAGCGGAAAATACCGGCGGCCCAACTTCTCCAGTGAATCATTGTATTCCCGCAAGGGAAGAGGGGAGGCGGATGCACGGGGAAATGTGTCACGCGCTCTGAGATATAAAACAAGATCCAGAGCCGCAACAACACCGCATCCGCATTCTTTCATAATAGAACCCTTGGCAAGCATTTGATTGCCGCCGTAGGAACACATTCCTTCCGCAAACACCTGCGGATAGGGATGATTCAGCGTAATCATATAAGCTGTATACTGAAAGAATTATTTGGCAAGAACTTTCTTCAAACGTGCGTAACGAGGCAGAGAATTCTCCAGAGGAAGAACGGGCTCGCCCTGGATCAAAGGGAGAACATAGTCGATGAACTCGTGCTTCAGACCGTTCTGCTCTTCATTGATCCACTCCAGCGGAACCTTCTTCTCGTAATTTGCAACAGAAGAGAGGGGGAGCAGTTCATACTTGCAATTATACTGCCCGTCTACGGTTTCCCGTTTAAAGGCAACCATCTTACCGGTAACACCGCGCACTGCCTGCTCAACGGCTTCCTTGCCGGCATTGCAGGCTTCCTGCACATCCGTGGCAGACGCCAAATGAGCCCCGCAGCGCTGCAGAAGGCTCAGCTCGATGCCGCGGACCTTCGCACCGGTATGTTTTTTTACAATCTCCGCGAGGAGCGTAGCAAGACCACCTAACTGAGCATGACCGAAACCGTCGGTCGCAGAAGTCTTTGCTTCGGATACAAAGCTTCCATCCGCATAATGGATGCCTTCGGAAACTGCGACAAGGACCTTACCGGTCTCGTTGTAGATGCGGTCTACATCCGCAAGGAACTTGTCCATATTGAAGTCACACTCGGGCAAGTATATCAGATCCGGACCGGAGCCGAATTCGGTGGCCAACGCAGCACTGGCAGCCAGCCAACCGGCGTGACGCCCCATGATTTCCACAATAGTGATCATGCCGTTGTCATATACACGGGCGTCCTTGTTGATCTCCATGCAGGAGGTCGCGATATATTTTGCGGCGCTTGCAAAACCGGGGCAGTGATCTGTGCCAAACAAATCGTTGTCAATGGTTTTGGGAACGCCCATCACGCGGCATTCATAGCCAACAGATTCCATATATCGGCTGATCTTGTTGCAGGTATCCATGGAATCGTTTCCGCCATTGTAAAAGAAGTAACGTACGTTGTACATCTTGAAGATCTCCAAGATCCGTTTATAATCAGTGTCATCCACATCGGGGTCGGCGATTTTATAGCGGCAGGAGCCCAGCTCGGAAGAGGGCGTATGCAGGAGGAGTTCCAGCTCCTTGGGGTCCTCCTCATCCATCACATACAGCTTATCCTCCAGCACGCCCTTGATACCGTGAGCAGCACCATAAACCTTTGTGATCTCCTCAGCGTCCAGCGCTGCGCGAATGACACCATAAGCACTGGCGTTGATAACAGCGGTAGGACCGCCAGACTGTCCAAAAATGCAGGAACCGATCAATTTTTCACTCATATGGTTTTTGCCTCCGTTAAAAAATTTAAATTTTTCCTTGTTTTGTGAAATGTGCTTATTGATTATGGTATGTTTTGAGGATATAATAGAAAAGCAAATTTGTAAATGTACTATTTGTACAAATTTTTAGATTCTTTTTAAGGGAGAGTAGAAAAATGCCTCTTGTTACTACAAAAGAAATGTTTGCCAAAGCGTATGACGGTGGTTATGCCATTGGTGCTTTCAACGTCAATAATATGGAGATCGTGCAGGGTATCACGGAAGCGGCCGGCGAGTTGAAGAGCCCGGTTATTCTGCAGGTATCCAAGGGCGCGCGTTCTTATGCCAATCATACCTATCTTGTGAAGCTGGTTGAGGCTGCTATTATTGAAAATCCTGAGATTCCCATCGCGCTGCATTTGGATCACGGCGATACGTTTGAGCTGTGCAAATCCTGCATTGACGGCGGTTTTACCTCTGTTATGATCGACGCTTCCTCCAAGTCTTTTGAGGACAATATCGCCCTGACCCGTCAGGTCGTCGAGTATGCACATGATCACGGCGTCGTAGTTGAAGCTGAACTGGGGACGCTGGCCGGTGTGGAAGATGAAGTCGCGGTCGAGCATGGCCATGAGAGCTACACCCGTCCTGAGGAAGTTGAGGAATTTGTGAGCCGTACCGGCTGCGATTCTCTGGCGATCGCCATCGGCACATCTCACGGCGCCTATAAGTTCAAGGCTTCTCAGTGCACCCGTAATGCGGAAGGCATTCTGGTTCCGCCTCCTCTTCGTTTTGACGTTCTGGAGGAATGCATCAAACGCCTGCCCGGCTTCCCGATTGTTCTGCACGGTTCTTCCTCCGTGCCGCAGGAGTTTGTCAAGATGGTTAACGAGTATGGCGGCGATATGCCTGACGCCATCGGCATCCCTGAGGATCAGCTGCGTGAGGCCGCAAAGCTTGCTGTCTGCAAGATCAATATCGATTCCGATATTCGCCTTGCCATGACTGCCAATATCCGCAAGTACTTTGTTGAGCATCCCGATCACTTCGATCCGCGCCAGTATCTGAAGCCCGCTCGCCAGGCAGTAAAGGATATGGTCGCGCACAAGATCGTCAACGTTCTTGGTTCTGACGGAAAAGCCTGATAATCATTTAAAGACAAAGACAAAGAGAGATTTACCGGGAGGTGGCAGATATGAGCCAACAGACTGGCCGGGCGAAACACGCCGTACAAGCACCGCCTAAGAAACCCAAAAGGGAAGCGGGAACATTAGATCCTACTTTGCTGATTCGTTTAGTGATCGCTATTGTGGTTTTTGCAGTAGCGCTGATCTTGAAAACGCCTGTATTCGTAAAAGTGATCTTGCTTATCATTTCTGCGCTTGCGGCAGGCTATGATATCTTTCTTGAGGCGATTGATTCTGTTGAAGAAGGGGATTATTTTGCCAACTCCCTGATCGTGATCTGCGTAGCAGTAATTGGATTTGTCATTGGCTTTCCTACGGAGAGCGCCGCGCTTGTGATTCTGTATCAGCTCGGTGTTCTGGCAATCGCCTATGCAGGGAAGCGTACGCGCGCTTCTGCACTTGCACTTGTCAACGGCCAGGACGATGAGATCAAATCCCGCGTGAAGGAATTGGTGGAGAGCAGGGAAGCAGATCCCTTGAAGATTGAAAAGGTCATGCGCTCCAGTGCCGGCCTGGTCTTGCGCGCCGCTATGATCTTTGCTGCTGTCTATGCTATTGTACTGCCTCTGTTTTCTTCTTTCCCCTTTAGGGTCTCTATTCATCGCGCACTGATGATCATTTTGGTCTGCACGCCGGCTTCCATTGTGGCTGCAATGCCCTTGGCTGGTATCGTCGGGATTGGTCAGAGTGCCAGCAAGGGTATCTTGTTCGGAAAGTCCTCGGCACTGGAAAAGGCCGCCAACATAAAAACTGCGGTCTTTGACAAAGCGGGTATTTTCTCGGCCGACAGCCCGGAAGTTCTGAAGATGGAGTCTTCCGTCCTGGATGATGATACCTTTTTGAATTTTGCCGCACATGCTGCGTATTATTCTGACCAACCCTTTGCCAAGGCCATATCTGATATTTACGATCAGGAGTATAAACTTGACGTAGTCAGTGATTTCAAGGATTTGCCCGGCAATGGTGTGGAATTGAAGATCGGCGGGACTCCTGTCCTTCTTGCGACCGGGGAGTATTTGGCCAGCAGGGGAGCAAACGTACCTAAAGATCACAGCGACAAAGGACAGCCTTATTATCTGATCATCGCCGGCCGCTATATCGGAAAGATTCTGATCTCCGCCAATGTGAACGCTGGTACGGAAGGACTTCTGGACGGCATGGCTGCTGCCGGGGTACAGCGCTGCGTATTGCTGACGGAGGATGGCCAGGAAGAGAGCCGCCGCATTGCGGAGGATCTTGGCTTCTCTGAGTTCACTGCAGAAAATGACACGATGGATAAGCTGGCATACCTGAGTAAGCTGAGTGCAGCGTCTCCCGATCAGGTCATGTACGTTTATTCAAACGGCTTTGAAAATCACAGTGATGCCGCGCTTGATGTTCGGGTCAGTACAAAAGGGAAGTACGCTGATGCGCTTGTCGCTCCCGAACTGGTTGCCAACTTGCCCGAAGCCGTGAAAATCAGCAGGAGACTGCATGACGTCGCGGTTGAAAATGCGGTCTTTGCTTTCGTTATTAAAGCGATTTTGATTTTCCTCAGTGTGATAGGGTGCTGCACCTTGTGGTTTGCAATGTTCCTGGATACAGCCGCTACGCTTGCCACCATCCTGAATACGATCCGTGTGACAAAAGATTCGAAATTCTTCCGAGCCTCTGACGATGATGAGGATGAAGAAGAGTAAAATATCGGTTTCAAGAAAAAGCTGCGATGTTAGTCGCAGCTTTTTCTTGACTTTTATCAGGCAGGGGATTATGATACTTACAAGCAGAAATGCGTTTTTAAATGCGCGATAAATATCGCATAATATAAATTTAGCGAGATTTCTTATGCCGTTTTTTCGAAGAAAGGAGTTTTTTCCGTGAATCTGGATCAAATCAACGATATCCCCGATATTCTCATGGAGTTTCTGGAATATCACTCTACTGTACGCGGGCACTCTGATCGTACAGTCATGGCTTATTATATGGATTTAAAAATCCTTTTCCGTTTTTTAAAACGACGCAGACATTTGGTGGATTCTTCTGTTCCGTTCAATGAAATTGATATCACAGATGTGGATCTGGATTTCATTGAGAAAACCCGTATTGAAGAGCTCTATCGATATCAGTCCTTTTCTCCGGAGTCCAATCAATCTTTATCAGCTGCAAGCCGTTGCCGAAGAACATCTTCGGTCAAATCATTTTTCAATTACCTGACCACCAAACGTCACCTGCTGGATCACAATGTGACTTTGGAACTGGATATGCCCAAACGTCAGGCTTCTTTACCTCGTTATTTGGAAGAATCGGATTGTGAAAAACTTCTCAATGTTTGTGATGGTCCCTATGGTTTACGGGATTACTGTATTCTGATGCTTTTTATGTCCTGCGGATTGCGTGTATCCGAATTGGTTTCATTAAATGTAAGCGACATTTATGATGATCATCTGCGGGTGCTTGGTAAGGGCAATAAAGAGCGTGTGGTCTTTTTCGGCGATGGCTGCCGTGAAGCTATTGATGATTATTTAATGATCCGAAACGTTGAAAAAGTGCCGGAAAAAGACCAAAATGCCATGTTTATCAGTCAAAAAAATTGCAGATTTGGCGTGCGTGGCGTACAACAGATGGTCGAAAAAAAGCTGAAATTGGCCGGCCTTGACGCCACCCGCTATTCCCCGCACAAATTACGTCACACCGCCGCAACTTTGATGCTGAAAAACGGTGTAGATACCAGGGCCTTACAGGAGGTTCTTGGTCATAGCAATCTGAATACCACGCAAATCTATACCCATCTTGATAATGCGGCCCTTCATGAAGCCGCTATGGCGAATCCGATAGGTCGTAAACACAGATCTGATCGAGATGAATGACAAGCAAGCCATCCGGCCGGAATGGTCAGATGGCTTGTTGATTTATTTCTTTTTTCCCAAAACAGCGGCTATGGCTTCGCCTATGTTTTTGACCGGGATCAGATGCAGATCTTTTGGGCAAATGATCTCATCCCGCACATGCGCCGGAATCACACAGCGATGAAACCCAAGTCTTGCGATTTCCGACAGTCTCTGATTCAAAACGCTCACACTGCGAATTTCTCCGGATAAACCTATTTCACCGATCGCCGCCAAATCCGCTCCCAATGGCCGGTCAAGAAAACTGGAGGCCACTGCCAGCAAGGTTGCCAGGTCCGCTGCCGGCTCATCCAAGGAAAGACCGCCGATAACATTGATATAGGTATCGCAGTTTCCGATTGGCATTCCGCCGCGTTTTTCCAATACAGCAAGCAGCATAGCTGCCCGGTTATAATCGATGCCGTTGCTTCTGCGTGAGGCATTGTATCCGCCGGGACTTACCAGCGCCTGGACCTCAGCAAGAATGGGTCTTGTGCCTTCGATTACACAAGCGACACAGGTACCTGGACTGTTCTCGGGGCGGCCGGAGAGCAAAAGCTCGGAGGGATTCTCCACACAGCGCAGTCCGGCTTCTTCCATTTCAAAAACACCGATTTCATTGGTAGACCCAAAACGATTTTTGGCGGCCCGCAAAATACGAAAACTGGTATTTCGTTCGCCCTCAAAGTACAGAACACAGTCGACCATATGCTCAAGGACTTTGGGACCCGCTATACTTCCCTCTTTATTCACGTGCCCGATGACGAAAACAGTGAGTCCCTTTTCCTTCGTAACACGCATGATGCGCATGGTGCACTCTCGCACCTGGCTGATACTGCCCGGCGCTGAACTGATTTCCGCATCCGAGACCGTTTGAATGGAGTCAATGATCACGACCTCGGGCTTCAGTATATCAATGCAGTTGAGAATATTGTCGATATCTGTCTCTGCCAACACATAAAGACCGTCGTTTTCCACGCCCAGACGGAGCGCGCGCAGTTTCAATTGCCGTTCGCTTTCTTCTCCAGTCACATACAGGATCTTTCTTCCTGCAAGAGGCTGCCCGCACATCTGCAGCAGCAAGGTGGATTTACCGATGCCTGGCGCGCCGCCTACTAGGTTCAGTGAGCCCAGAACCGACCCGCCGCCCAGAACGCGGTCAAACTCAGAAATGCCTGTGGAAAACCGCATTTCTTCCGCTGTGTCAAGTTCAGAGATCCGCCTGGCTTTCGGCTGGCTGTAGTCACGCTTTGCACCAATGGCTTTTTTCGCGGTTCTGGTATCCAGCTTTATTTCTTCCAGGCTGTTCCACGCGCCGCAGGCAGGGCATTTCCCACCCCAATTTGCGGTCTCGTTCCCGCATTCGCTGCAGCAATAGATTGTCTTTTGTTTAGCCATTTTCTTCTCCGAATCTTAGGAATAGGATGTGTTTTCTCGGGTATCGAATTGCAGAAAGGAAGCCAACAAAACCGCAGCGAATGCAGTCTGATAATGGTCTTCCATCAATTGGTCCAGATCAAACGGATTGGAAACGAATCCGCATTCCACCAGTATCGCAGGGCAATCCACGTTGGCGGTAAGATACAAATTCTTGGGAGCGGGTTCAGCAACACGGCGGTTTTCATTTTGCAGGTATGTAAGGATGTTCCGGTGAGTCAATTCTCCGAACGTTTTGCTTTGCTCACCCCGCGCATATAATACCTGTGCGCCGCTGGGCTGTGAGGTAGGATAATTATTCTGGTGAATGCTGATCAGGATCCCGTTGGGAACGGCATTGATCAATTGTGTCCGGTATACGAGGTCTTCGTGTTCGCTGTAAGAAGCGTAGTCTGTACGGCAGGAGTCGTCTTCCCGAGTCATTACAGAACTCTGGCCGCAGAAGGCCGCGATCTCCCGCAGCTTCAAAGCAATCGCCAGATTCATGTCGCTCTCTTTCATACCATTCAAGGCAATTGCTCCACCATCGATCCCGCCATGTCCAGGATCAATTACAAGGCAACTGGAGCCCTCTGACGCAATGGTTTCCGCAGAGGGCATGTTATTCATGGAAAAGGCGAACATCAATGCTGCCGCCAGAATCAGCAGTAAACTGATGATCTGTACAGTATGCTCGGGAAAATCCGCATCCATACGTTTTCCGGTCTCTGCTGCCGGTGCCTCAGATATCGTCATTATATCTGTTTGCCCAAACCAAGTCAATGCTTTCCCCTCTCACAGCAAAATACAGATAAGTCCGCCGCTGCCCTCGTTGATGATACGCTGCAAGGCTTCCTGCAGCTTTCGTTTGGCGCTGTCCGGCAGCGCCTGCAGTTTTGCGGTCAAGCCTTCTTCCGCAATATCGTTGAGTGACTTGCCGAAGATATTGGATTCCCAGATCCGATTTACGTCTCCGTTGAAGCCCTGCAGCAGGAAGTTAATGATCTCTTCAGATGCAGTTTCGCCACCGATAGCCGGGCTGACCTCCGTTTCCACATTGGTCATCAGCATGTGGATCGCAGGTGCGTTCGCCTTTAGTTTTACCGTGTATTTTCCGCCCTGTCTAACGATCTGCGGTTCTTCCAATTGCATCTGTGAGGCGTCCGGAATCACAACGCCGTAACCGGTCGTGCGCACATCTTCCAATGCTTTTTTCAATCGTGAGTAGTCCTCCATTACAAAACTCATATCTGTCAGAGTCGAAATCAGATCGGCGTCATTTTGAATCGACAGTCCGGTCTGCTCGCTGATGGTTTCATAGTACAAGGCCCTCGGCAGCTGCAGCTCAAGAGCTACTTTCCCGGTTCCCAGATCTTTCCCGCTTACTTTCGCAGCACTGATTTTTTCATTCTCCGTCAGTGTATCCGCAAAAGAATAACAATCCTGAATCTTTATCAGGTTTTCACTGGACTGTATGAGACTGGAGATCAATTCGTTCCGCAGAGAATTGCCGGGCTCTAATGCCTCAAACCATTCCGGGAGATAGATTCCGATGGACCTCAAGGGGAATTCCTCCAGCACGGAGGAAAGGATCTTTTGAATATCCTCATCGGTGAAGCTCAAACAGTTGATGCGCAGACATTTTGTCTGGTATTTCTGAGAGATCTCAGCAGCCAGTTCCGCAGCTGCCTCTGTCGACGGATCCAGGCAGTTGAGCAAAACAACAAACGGTTTCCCGATGGCCTGTAATTCCCTGATCGCACGTTCTTCAGCTTTAAGATAATTATCCCTTGGGATATCGCAAATCGTGCCATCTGTTGTCACAACAAGCCCGATCGTGGAATGTTCTTTGATTACCTTTTGTGTTCCCAGCTCAGCAGCTTCCGTCAGGGATATCTCATGGTCAAACCAGGGGGTCGTGACCATTCGTTCCATGTTATCTTCAAACTGCCCGGATGCCCCGTCGACCATGTATCCGACACAGTCGACCAAACGCACAGAAAGCGGAATATTATCCGGCAGTGTAATGGAAACCGCTTCCTCGGGGATGAATTTCGGCTCCGCTGTCATGATCGTTCGGCCGGAGCCACTCTGCGGGAGTTCATCCTTTGCACGTTCGCGCATATACGGGTCATCGATCTGCGGGATCACCAGCTTTTCCATGAAACGTTTGATAAAACTGGATTTACCGGTCCGCACAGGTCCAACAATACCAAGCATGAACGCCCCGCCTGTGCGCTTTGCGATGTCATGATAAATGTTAGTATCAATCATAAAAAAGCCTCCGCATTCATTCTCGTTTGTACGAGTCTATGAGATGCGGAGGCTAATTATACCCTTGTCTGATTCAGATAGACTGGATCAGCTGTTTGTGAACTTCAGAAACGATAAAGCTGACTTCCGGATAACCTGCTTGCAGGCGGGCGGCTAAATCCGAAATGATGGGGTTTTCCGTACAGAAATGATCGGCATCTATGAGATTTAAGCCGAGATCCTGTGCTTGCTGAAACTGATGATATTTGATATCAGACGTGACATAAGTGTCACAGCCGGCAAGGAATGCGTCTTCGATAGCATGGGACCCGGCGCCGCCCATAACGGCAAGCTTATAAACCGGTCGTCCGGAATCAATGAAGCGTAGACTGTTGACTTTTAAGATGCGCTTGCAATCCAGAAGAAATTCTTCCAACGGAATCTGTCTGGCAAGATGACCGATGCGCCCACAGCCGTCTTGATCCAGCGGACCTTTCACTTCCCCACCGAGTTTTTGCATCAGCACATCATTGACGCCGCCGCTTGTGATATCAAGATTGGTATGCATGCAAATCGCAGCGATTTGATGTTCGATCAAGCGCAGGACTTTGGCCCCTTCACCCGAGCTTGTAATGCTTTTCAAAGGGTCCCAGATCAAAGGATGATGGGAGATGATCAATTGCGCCCCTTTTAAGATCGCCTCATCGATAACAGGACCCGTAATATCCAGTGCGAGCAATACCCTGTTTACCTCTTGATTGGGATGCCCTACCAGGAACCCGGAGTTATCAAAATCCAACTGCAGGTCAAGGGGAGCAAAACTGCAAAGCGTATCAAAGATGTTCTGAACTGTTATCATTATCCTGTATCTCCCGCATTTGTTGAAGCACATCGCCCAGCAGATTTGCTTTTCCATTTTTTTCATCGGAGCTGCCCTTGATGCCGGACAGCGCATTTTCCATCCTTGTGATCTGTGATTCCAGGAACTTTCCGAACAAGGGTTCGTTCTTAACGGTATCAATATGGCCGAGAAACAGCTCCGCATCGCTTAAGGAGGGACAATAACCGCCAAATCGTACAGTCAAGATAGAATAGATCTTATTATTGTCCTCGACCAAGTGTTCAGACAGGATCCCATATTCGTTATTGGAAAGCCAGTAACGCAACACCTCGGCCTTGGTCATCGGCTGCAGTATCATGGTATATCGCGCATCCATCGTCCATTCAGCCTGGTCAAGGATGCGGCAGATCAAGTCACCGCCCATGCCGGCGATAACGATCGTATCGACCGTCTCGGGATCGCATGCGCTCAATCCGTCACACAGCAGGAATTTGATCCTGTCCGTTAAGCCCTCGTTGTCGGCTGTAGTTTTGGCGGCGTTCAAGGGGCCTTCATTGATATCCGAGGCAATAATATTACCTGGATATCCCCTCTTGGCCAGCGCTGCAGGCAGATAACCATGGTCGGTTCCTACATCGATGACGCCGGTTCCATCTTGTATTTCATCCAAAATCGCAGCCAAACGTCTATTCACAGGTCATCACTCCAAACATATAAAAAGAATAGCCGGTATGACCCGGCTATATGAGAATCAAAGCGTATTTAAATACTCCACCAATGCGGAAAGAAACTCATCCGGGTCAACACCGTGTGCGGCACAAGCCTGTTCAAGGGTTTCTCCACTGGCCATAGCGCAGCCCATACAATGCATGCCGATCGCCTGGAACGCAGGCATAGCCTCGGGACAGTTTTCGACGATCTCAGAAATTAAGGTCTCTCTTGTGATTTCCATGCCGAATCTCCTTTTAGGTTCATAAATAAAGAATGGGACGCATATCCATGCGCCCCATTCTTTTGCCAGACAATTAAGCCTGCTCTCTCATCTTAGCAAAGCATTCGCTGCAGTAAACGGGACGATCGGACTTGGGCTCGAAAGGAACTCTTGCCTCACCGCCACAGGCAGCGCAGACAGCAGTAAAGTACTCACGGGGAGCGCGAGCAGCATTCTTGCGAGCATCACGGCAGGGCTTGCAGCGCTGAGGCTCATTCTGGAAGCCACGCTCAGCATAAAACTCCTGCTCACCGGCGGTGAAAACGAACTCGTTACCACACTCTTTGCAAACTAAGGTCTTGTCTTCGTACATTTTGAATCCTCTCTTTGATTGTTGCCGTTTTGGCTATATTTGCGATCAGCCCATGCTGATATCGCCAAGGTTAAGGTTCCGCGCCAGCTTGCGTCGGATTCTCTGCACAGCGTTGTCGATCGCCTTTTCCCCTTTCCCAAGCTGTTGAGCGATCTCGCGATAGGATAAACCATCCAGATACAGCTCCAAAACCTGGGATTCCATCTTGGATAAACACTGTGCAAAAATATGGTATAATTCCTCCTTGCTCTCTCTGGCCAGAACCAGATCTTCCGTACTGCGCTGGAAGATCTCAGATGTTGTCGACAACGGCAAACTGGGGTCTTCGGAGAGTAGATCCAGGGACATGCCATCATTTAAGGGGTAATGCTTCAGGCGGGAGGCGGATTTTACTGCCGATAACAAACGCATGCGTATACAATGCTCAGCAAAGGTATGAAACGAAGAACCCGCCGATGGGGAAAACTGTCGGATCGCAGACAGAAGCCCAAACATCCCTTCCTGGATCAGGTCCTCACTGTCCCCCCCTGCCAAAAACAGCGGGCGGGCACAGATACGAACCAGGCGGAGATAGCGTTCTGCAAGCGCTTCTTCTGCAAGCCGGTCATTTTGGGTGGCCATTTGCAGCAACTCAGTATCGCTTAAAGCTGCATAATCAATCATAAAAAAACTCTAATATTACCAAATAGACATTGTTTATTATACAACATCTTTGTTCAAAGTCAATAGAGCCAATCCCTATTTTTTTAAGTATTTTTATAAAATATTTGAAAAAAATGAAAAGAAATCAAAGCTCTATTTGCTGCTGACCCATATATGCGATCCCGAGATGCTCATAGGCTTTGCGTGTAACACAGCGGCCGCGAGGCGTACGCGTCAAAAAACCCTTTTGCAGAAGGTAGGGCTCATAGACGTCCTCCAAGGTCACCGCTTCTTCGTTGATCGTCGCCGCCAGCGTGTCCAGACCGACAGGGCCGCCGCCATAGTATTCGATAATACTGCGAAGCATACGACGGTCAATAGCATCCAAGCCGAGCTTATCCACTTCCAGACTGGACAGAGCTTCGTCTGCCACTTCTTTCGTGATGATACCATTGGCTTTTACCTGCGCGAAATCTCTCACCCTGCGCAGGAGCCTGTTGGCGATTCGAGGCGTTCCTCTGGAGCGGGAAGCGATCTCGTAGGCGCCGTCCGCTTCGATATCCACGCCCAAGATTCCGGCAGAACGGGTCACGATCCGCTGCAGCTCTTCAGGCGTATAAAGCTCAAGGCGAAGCGTCACGCCAAAACGATCCCTCAACGGAGCGGTCAGCTGACCGGAGCGCGTTGTGGCGCCGATCAGGGTGAAGTGCGGCAGATCCAGATGCAGGGAATTCGCAGAAGGTCCCTTGCCCAAGATAATGTCGATGGCATAGTCTTCCATTGCGGGATACAGGATCTCCTCATAGGCGCGGTTCAAACGGTGAATCTCATCTACAAAGAGAATATCGCCCTCGTTCAGGTTGGTCAGCATAGCTACAAGATCACCCGGCTTTTCAATGGCAGGGCCGGAAGTGATCCGCATGTTGACGCCCATCTCATTGGCGATTACCGCAGCAAGGGTGGTTTTTCCCAGACCCGGGGGGCCGTGCAGCAGGACGTGGTCCAGGGGTTCGTTTCGGAGCTTTGCCGCACGGATGAAGATCTCCAGGTTATTCTTTGCCTTTTCCTGACCTATGTACTCCGTTATGGTACGAGGGCGAAGAGAACCTTCGTTATAATCCTCGGGGAGACTTGCGGTCGTTGTGATGATTTCGCCGCCGGTTTCCTCAGAAAAATTGATACTCATTCGATACTCCTGTTAATTAACCATCTGTTTCAGAACTGCCTTGATGATCTCTTCCGCGCTCATTCCGCTGGTATCCAGACGCTTCAAAACCTGAGCTACCTCGGCGCTGCTATAACCCAGGACCGTAAGGGCTGCGATCGCATCGCTGACCTGCTTGTCTCCTCCGGCCGGAAGATTCACCACCGGCAGATCGAAAACAGGACTATCCATCTCTTTGCTGATTTTGTCCTTCAACTCCAATATGACACGCTGAGCGATCTTCTTCCCGATCCCCGGGGCGACAGTAAGCGCTTTTACATCATTGTTGAGAATGGAGAGGGCAAGTCCATCCGGCGTATTGTATGAGAGGATCGAAAGCGCCGCTTTAGGGCCGATCCCGGAAACAGAAACCAGCATTTCATAACAGCGTTTCTCGCTTTTGCTGTAAAAACCGTATAAATCGAAGTTGCTCTCCCCTATTGATTCGGCTATATATAACTTGGCTTTCTCCCCGATTTTCAAATATGAGATCGTATTGATGGTGGCATTGAGCGCAAAGCCGACGCCGCCGCAGTCCAATACGACAAGATTGGGTCCGATCTCTGAAACGATACCTTCTAAATGGTAGAACATTCTTCCTGATCTCCTCTGAATAAAAGGGATGTAGAACTGCGTGCATGACACAGTGCCAAAGCGACGGCGTCAGCTGCGTCATCCGGTTTTGGCGGGGCCGGCAGCGAACAGATCCTCTTGACCATATCCATTACCTGGGATTTCTCCGCACGGCCATAGCCGACCACCGCCTGCTTTACCTGAAGCGGGGTATACTCATAGATCTTGACGCCGGCTTTCTGACACGCCAGCAGGATGACGCCCCGGCCATGAGCGACGGCGATACCGGTTGTAATGTTGGTGTTGAAGAAGAGCTCTTCAATGGAAACGGCGTCAGGCTTGAAGATATCCAGCAAATCACACATATCCTGATAAATCTGTTCCAGGCGGCTGGATAGACTTGTATGCGCAGGCGTTGTAATCACACCGCATTTGATGAGCTTATGCTTGTTTTTCTCGTATTCCACGACCCCGAAGCCGATCGTTGCAATGCCGGGATCGATCCCTAAAATTCGCATTATTATCACATCCGCTATGGATTTTATCATAATCCGGGATTGATATCAACCAAAAGATAAACCGACATGCCTTTTCATGTCGGTTTAATCTCATGCGCGCGGATGCGCTTTATTATATACATCTTTAAGC
>JAEEGL013045153.1_pt1 | contig 15691 bp, 13 predicted proteins | sample 9134231 | NCBI WGS metagenome assembly JAEEGL01 (sample SAMN16246548, study PRJNA631951) | gut metagenome | biome: gut microbiome; feature: rumen; material: fiber-attached | host: Bos | place: Iran: Karaj | collected 2018-10
TATTTCGACTTCTTTTTGAAAAAATTGCATAAGCTCATTTCGAGAATAATTATATTTATTCTTTTTCATTAATGAGTTTAGATTCTCTGTAAAAGTTACTTCCTCAAAGTCTTTCAAAAAAGTAACAATTTTAGAATTTAACCACATAGTCCCACCTAAAACCTTCTTTGATACATTATCAATAGCTATACAAGGTGTTCCTGTAATCGCTGAAAAATACATACCATGAAGTCTGTCTGTTATCACAAGTGTAGATTTCTGAAATTCTTTAATTTTTTTTTCGACAAAATGTTTCCTATTCCACATCTTAACTCCATGTTTGTTTACAGTATCAGTAACTTTGTATTTAACTCCTAGTTTATCTAATATTCCCATCATAATTTCGAGTTTCCTATTGTCACAAACTTTTTCAAGATCATTTCGCATACAGAAAAGTACACTGTCAACATCAGCCCCTTTTGAATATCCTTCCATAAAGGTAACAGTATCTGGAACAAGTTCAACGTTTTTAAGTCCTGAATCAATGGCTATATCATAGCTTTTCTTGTCTCTTAAAAACATAAATACATTATTTCTATCGTAAAAACTTAAGTGCTCTCGATACTTCGTTGAATCATGGATAAAAATGGTATTTGGCATAATAAAAATTTTGTGCCTATTAAAGGTTTCTATAATTAATCTAGCCTGCTTTTCAGCACCAGGCCATAAATCTCCAATGTACCCACCTCCATGTATGCATAATATATCATCATTCTTAACAGAGTTTACAATAATTTCATGACAAAACTGCCACTGAACATCAGATATTTCATTGTAAATATAATCTGGAAAAAAATGTTTAAAAAACATTTTCTCTGCTAAAACAATTGCTTGATCCCCCATGTTACTATGTTCCGGTACGTTAAACATAAATATACATGGTTTTCTTTTTTGAATATTAAGAAATTTGAAAAGTATATAGGTATATAAATAAGTAATAAAGTTGCAAAATTTATGGTAAATAATTAAAATCATAATTCACTATATTTCACATATTTTATAAAATATTTATTTATTCAAAAACTCAATTACCAAATCTGAAATAAGATAGACATCTTCTTTAGACAAGCCTAAATGGCAAGGCAATGAAATTACATGGGCACTTGCATATTCTGCTTTCGGACAAGTTCCTTTTCCATATGAATACATACGATATTCCGTATTTACAGTATAATGAACACCTGGGAAAATATCATGCTCATTTAAAAATAGTAATAATTCATTGCGCTTCTCAACAAAAATCTGAAAAATATGCTGAGAAGTTTCACAATTATCCGGAACCCGAACAAATGAAAGTTTATCGGTATGAGCTCCAAGCTTTTCTTTATACCATGCGGCAACTTGCCGTCTATAAGCATTACCTTCATCAAGAAGCGGAAGCTCTGCAATAGCAATTGCAGCCATCACAGCATTTCCGTTGTATTTATTTCCTACATACTCAACATCATACTTCCATTTATAAGAACCGCTGCCAAATCGAGTATAAGTATCTTTATTAATTCCAAGCCATGCACGTTTTCTTGCAATTGCATCATATTCAGGATTTTTGAAACAAATCATTCCACTATCACCAGTAGGAAGATTCTTCACTGCCTGATAGGACCAGCAAACACAGTCCGCTTCTTTTCCAGGAATTTCACCGTTCAATCGTGTCCCAGCCATGTGCGCAGCATCAAGTACAAGAGCCAGATTATATTCTTTACAGATTTTTACAATTTCTTCATATCTACCAGTATTACCACCAAAGGCCACATAACAAATTGCCTTTGTTTTTGATGTGATTTTTTTTCTTACATCATCTGGATCAAGACAGAGAGTATCATCGACGTCAGCAAAAACAACATTAAGTCCAGCTTTTAGAATTGCATGATTTGTTGAAACAAAAGTTAATGGAGTTGAAATTACTTCATCTTCGTCACTCCACACTTTCTCGGATTTTAGAATATTGAATGCTAGATTCAACGCAGCAGTTGCCGAATTAAGATAATATGCATTCTCTAAACCTGTATATTTTTTCCACAGTTCCTCAAATTCAATAGTTTTGAATCCCATACCTGTCCATCCACGTTCCAAACATTCACGGATTTGAAAGAGACATGATTCCACATCAAAAATAGGTTTAAAAACTTGTATAGACATTTTTTACCTCATAGACCGAAATTAATTTTAGTTTACAATTTTTCTGCATAAATTACACCTCTTCTTAATATTTTTCTATCAAACCCATCATTACAATAAATCATATAACGGTGTTTATAAAAATTAAAAAAAGAATATTTTTTTAATAAAGCAGAAATATTATCCTCATCATCCCATTTATGATATGCACATATATACACTTGATTTATTTTTTTTGTGAATGTTTTTTCTGCACCTAAAAGCATCGGAACTTCAAATCCTTCAATATCTGCTTTTACAGCAGTTACATTTTTTTTATCAAAAAAATCATCAATAGAAACATAATCTCCTTCAGTTTTCATAGATACATACTTATTTATTATTTCTACTTTATCTATCCATGGTTCAAAAGTTTTTTTTAATGGAATAATCCACTCCTCAGAACATTCAAATAAATAAACTTTTTTTACTCGTTCAATGTAAGTAAGCGAAAAGAATCCCTCGGCAGCTCCTAATTCAGCAATAATAGCTCCATCTTTTGGCTCAAATTTCTTTAAATAACAGTAACAATGAGGATTTTCAGCATCTTGTTCACACAAGATACCTCTGATAGATCTTTCAAATTGGTGATTATCTGTTTTTTTTCTTCCAAATAACTTTTTTCCATCAAGATACACATAGGGATAATCATCCTCATCTCTGTAAATTTGTATATTTAATTTTTTATATTTTGAAGTAAAGGTATATGGATAAGTATAAATTCCTTTATTTTTTCTTAGATAATCAAGTACCTCCTGTACCTCAGGGTCGTTTGATTTGTTATAAATTTTAAAGATTTTTTTTCTACTCTTAATAACCCAGTATTTATAACAAAATTTTTCTATAATTTTCAATTTTTTTTTAATCATTTATAACCTCAAACTTATATTAAGATATCTCCATTATCCTGATTTACAAAAATCCAATTTTCTGGCTTAAAACCTTTAGGAACTGTTTTACGCTGAAATATCCCAAGGTCTGGGCAAAAGGGTAAAACTGCTTTTTTATCATGATATTGAGCTAAATAAGCACCCCACCAACTAAAAGTACTGTTAGATAATATAAAATTTTTGCAACTTGTCATTATTGCTAATTTATCATAAATATCAAAATCTTCATTATCATATATAACATTATTATCATTAATAGAAAAATTTTCATATACCCAGTTCATATTATTTGATGATATAAATACCACTAAATTTTCAGCAGATATTTTTTCTTTTAGAATTGCAAACATTTTTTTGTATAATTCTGGAGACATTTGTTTTCTTCTATTACTAACCTGTTCTTTTGGCCAAACTCGAATAGACACACAGATACTATTTTTATTCTTCATTAATGAAATTATTTTATTTACTTCATTTGATAAAGTTTTTTTTGGAATTAATTCAGATAAGAGTTCCTCTCTCACAAAATCTGCATAATCGCAAAACTCGTAATTGCCTCTAAGAATAATTGTGTTTTTAGTAGAAATAAAATCACATTTTTTATCATTTGGATAATTATAGAAACCGATTTTAGCTAGTCTGTCATAATTAATTGGATTAAAAAAAAAGATTTCAAATTTATTATAAATGCGTCTATACAAATATCTAAATCCTAAACCTTTGTTAATTGTTTTAGATTTTACACAAAATAATCCTTCAAGTATTCTTGGATAATTAGTTTTTGTTATACAATTATAATTTCCATAATAATTTATAATAAGTTCATCGTCAACATTTCTTTTTTTTATTAAAAATCTAGCAAAAGCATATTCAAAAAATTGATTTCCTGCATTGCCTCTTACAATAAGTTCTATCATATTGAAATACCTTATTACTATATTAATGGTTATTATGCTTCATTTTTAACATTATCTTACATGCCCAATAACGACAAAAAGCAAAAAAAGTGTCAATAATGATATCAGGTGTTACTTTTATATGATACCCATTAGATGATGCATATTTTTTTAAATCTCGACTTAACTTCATACAATTAACAGCTCTAGAACTTTTGTACATCCAACATTTAATGGGAAAAAATTCTACAGTAGAAACAGTATTAATATAGAACTGATCAGGATCGGTTACAGGGTATCGTTCAAGATAGATTAATTTTATATTTTTTTTACTCCATAATATATTATGCCCAATAGTACCATTACCACAAGCAATTACATCAGCATTTCGAAATAATGATATCTGATCTGCTATCGTCAACTCTTCAGGATAACAAATAAAAAAACCATTATTTTCAAATTGTTTTCTTATAATTTTTTCACCAAATTCATAACGTGGTGCTTTATTATTGTTATAACCAATTCCTCTTATTCCATGTTTTGATAATCTTTCCCGCCCTAAATATATTTTCTGAGGAAAGTTTTCAGCAGTTTCTACAATTTTATCTCCAATAAAATCAAAAGTAGCTTTAAATTTCCTTGATATATAACGTCCTGAGACATATGTCGGTTTAGGAACAATTAAGCGTTCTACTCTAATCGCCTCATTATATAAAAAAACAAATTTTTCTTTTTCAATAGGCAATATATCAATAATATCAATTATGTATTTTGGTAAATCTCTGTATGGACATGGTAAAGAAAGTATAAATTTAAGTGATGATTCAATATATTTTTTAGACTCCAAAAAAATCCAAAATCTTGACATCGTATTTATAAGAAAATGACCGTAATGTAATTGAACAATTCCTAAATATAGATAATTTCCCTTTAAAGACCGATAAGATTCATTTTTGACTTCAAAAAAACGATTTTCACCTTGTGGTTCACGACATCCAGGAGCCCTTGTTGTTAGTGAAATTAATTCTCCATCTTTATATACTCCACCTCTTTCAAAGTCAGCTAAAACTATTGCATCTGTATATTCATCTGTAATTATTAATTTATCATCAAGAACTTCAATATTTTCCCACATAAAGCTTCCCCTGTTAGATTATTAGTTATAATAATTATTTTTTAATCTCTTTTTCTGAAAGTTTTTTTATATTTCGAAACGTATTAAAAGACTCTACTCCAATCCACTTTAAACTCCCTTCATAATATGCATTATAATTATTGTCTTCATCAAATCTTTTTTTATATAATTTATATAAAGATGAATTATTTGCATAGATACCCTTGCTTACAATTTTATCAATTTTTTTTCTTTCATTCGAAAGAAACTTATAGTGTAAGACTATTCCTCCAAATGTTGCATTAATATCTTCGATTTTGGGATAGAAATCATGAGACCCTATAACAAATCGTTTTCCATCATAAAATAGCATTGTCGGTTTGGGACGCACAGATTCATCTTTTATTCCAAAAACTCTCTTTTGAAACAATCCATCTGGATCATAATAACAATAGTCATCTATAAAATTATCAGGTAATCTTTTATCATCAAAAAAAGGCGCATTAGGATATAATTCGAGCATCATTGTTTTTACACAATAAACCTTATTTCTTATAAGACATTCTGAATATGAATGCAACTTCATGGTATCCATCTCTGGATAAACAAAGAATTCGTCTGAATCTGGAATAATAAACCATCTATTCACCCCATAATATGAAATAACTTTATTTATCCATGCAGTTTTTCGAATAGAATTATAAGTTTTTTTTACTTCAAAAAGAGCAACATCCGATTGAGCTTCCAAAAATTCCTTAGTCCCATCTTCAGAACCGTTATCAATAAAAATAAAACCATCCGCACCGATTTTTCGATAATGCTCTACAAACTTCTTTACCCTATATTTTTCATTTTTCAAAAGGCAGACAACAATAATATTATCAGTACTAAACGTGTGATTTTTTAATAGGATTAGACTTTCATGATAAAACTCATCTATCATATCCATAAATCTAATTTCATTTGATAACAACATTAGATTCCTAAATGATTTATTCCAGGATTCATAATCCATATTATTAAATTCTGGTAAAATTACATTTTCTTTTGAATAAGCCTTTATTTTTTGTAAATTCTTAATCTTTAGCAAAGGATGTGAAAATATACTTACAATTTTTTTTACATACGGATATTTGTTTATATTTTGTGCAATTTCACTTTTTGTCATTATCCCCACCCTATTCCTTGTTTTCTTTTTCTTTGAAAAATTAATAAAATAGTTCTTGCTATACCATATTTTTTTATTCTTGAGACAAGGATTTCTTTTTTATACTGTATCTTTGACTTTCGTTTAAGTTTTTTTTTATCAAACCCAGCTTCTATATAACCTTGAAGCCATTCGTCTCCACACTTTATAAAATTATATTTCCACGGCTTACCACCGGTTGCATAATGAATAATTACAGCATTTTTTTCAAAATCAATATTACGTTTAAAAGTTGTTTCATACAATTTATTAAGAGACTCTATAGGAAATCTCTTTGAATCATACCCTATAATCTTTTCAGGAATAAAATTATATTTCCATGGAATAAACTTCATTGTATCCTTCATAACGATATTAAATGTCTGCTGATCCATTGAACCTCTATCCCCTAAAGATTTACGTTTATCAATAAGAATCTTTGATATATGATCATTACGTATCTTCTTTGCATTAAAAAGCATAATACCGGCATTTATCATTCTTTTATCTGAATAAAGCATTTCAAGAGATGGAACACCTGCTATATAAGCATCTCCCATATCAAATTCATATAATTCAGATAAATCATCTCTAACAACTATATCCCCATCCAAGTATATTAACTTATCATAGGCCGATACATAGTCACATATTTCAAATTTGAGAAGGCATGCTATAGGTATATGAGCCAATTGTTTTATATCTGAATATTTTTCAGTAGAGGCTTTTATAAAGTTTATAATACATCCATTTGTATTTATTCTGTTTATTTCATTTTTCATTTCATCATCGCATTGTGAAGTTACAATGAAAATATCATAGACAGTATCGTCAGTTTTTGAATTAATAAGCGTAGTTATAGCTACAGTTGTTTGCATTATAAAATTTTTATCTGTTATAAAAACTATAGGAATCATATTAGTTATTTTTTCCGCTTCCATTTCTACCCAGAATCCTTAAAGTTTCTCCTTTCCAAGAAACAAATGTATGAATGATAGTTTTAACATTATCTGCTTTTAACCAAATAAAAGGTATATATGTAGCAATAAAAGATAATATTTTTTTTGATATTGGATTTTTACTTTTTCTTATTTTTTTTAATAATTCTTTTTGTTCTTTTTTTAGATTAATTACATCTTCTAGATTAACTTTTTCATGTATAAACCTTGTATAATCGTTACAAAGAAGATACTCTCCCTGACAAGCTAACTCAAATTCGCCATTTTTCTTGAAAAAATCAATTCTCATTTGAGCTGCTTTTAATGAATCTCTATATCGTTTATTACCAGAGTGAGTTATACTGCCAGCTCTTTTAGAACGATAAAAAGCCAGTTCATCACGAAGAAAAACAACTTTATCAGATATCCAGTATAATCTGTGTGTTGTAGCGGTATCCTCATAGACCATACCTTCAGGATACCTGATGGAATCAAAAAGTGAACGTTTATAAAGTTTATTCCAGGCAATTACATCATCACTTCCATCCATTCCGTACATAAGTCGTTGGCACATCTGTTTTCCGTCATAAATATCTACATTCTTGTCTATAACAGAATAGTTTATTTTTGCTTCATCTAAAAATGCCTGTGTAGCACATATAACCATGTCAGCAGAATAATTTTCAATATTTCTCACAAGGCGTTCTATACATTCTGGATGAACAAGATCATCACCATCAACAAAATAAATATATTCTCCTTTTGCTACTTCGATTCCAGAATTTCTAGCAGCAGAAAGCCCACCGTTAGAACGATGAATTACTTTTATCCGATTATCTTTTTGTATATAAGAGTCACAAATTTTAGGACAACTATCAGTTGAACCATCATCCACAAGTATTATTTCAATATTTGTGTATGTTTGAGCTATAACACTGTCTATACAAGCAGGTGCATATGATGAAATATTATAAATAGGGATAATGATAGATACTTTCATAACCAGTCTAAACAGTAATTAAATATTTTGTTCTTCGTGATGTAATTGCGTATAAATTATTTTCTCCAAGAAAAAGCATACTAGAATAATCAATCTTATTATCTTCCAATTTCTTTTTTAATAAATTAACCATTTTGACTTCACCTTTTCTATCGTAGTCATGGATTAGAATTACAAATTCTTCACAAAGTATATCAGGAATATAACTTAAAATATCCATACGGTTGTATGCTTTTGCAGATTCATCACCAGTTGGTCCATCTACTACGATTAGATTAAAAGTTTTATTAGTAATCACATCCGAGAACATCTTTTCATCATAATAGGTTGGTATATACCCCCCCCTAAACTTTTTGATAGAGCACAAATTACAAATACAAATTTTGGTATTTGCTGAAAGAGTATGATTTTGTAAAAAAAAATTTTTCCACATTTCATTATTCTCTACACAATAATGATTAACACCACGGTAATTCGCAGCGTATGCACCCAAAAGTATTGTTGACTGCCCCAACCCTATTTCCAAAATATTTTTTGGTTTCATCTCCGTCAAAATTCTATATGCAACATAAAAGAAATTATAACCAACTGCATATCTTCCCAATGAAAAGGAATATTCATTTTTATCAAAAAAGCCGCCCTTTATAGTATCATGAAAAATATTAGCATATTTAATCTCTGATAAAGATCTCTCTAATATATCAACTCCATTAATTTTCCGTATTATTTTCTTAATCTTTTTCAGAATCATATTTCAATAGCCCCCATAAAACATTTACAATTATAAATAAATATTTTCTTTATCATATATCATAATCTATAGACTTTCAAATCTACTACTTCATAGTTTTTAGATTTTCCATAAGTATGGATTCCTGTCGCTATACAGTTTTTTTGCAAATTAGACTTTATATCGTTTACACAAATTCTCTTAATCGTTTCTTCCTTAAATTCATTCTTGTTAATATTCAAAATTTTATTAAATCTCAAGCCTAATCCATAAGAAAGAGGAGATGATTCTTGACAAACGCGAACCAAATCTCCGTTATGAACAAAAATACTGCCACCATTTCTTGAGTTTAAAGAATAGTCTTGGTTTAGATTAAATCGTTCAAATGACTCCATATCAATTATAAATTTTCCATCAATATTTTTTAGTTCACCTATTTTTAATCTTGTAAAAAAAGGATTATCTGCTTTTTTTTCGGAAAAAATAATAATCAATTTTTTCCCATATGAGAGAACTTCAGAATCTGAAAATCTTCCAATATTTTCAATTTTTGATGTCAATTTCCATTCATTTGGAAAGTTAATACATTTATAAAAATACAAATTCTTCGTTTTATTTGTTTCTGGTAATATATATATATTTCCATCAAACTCAAATACACGTGGATAAGAAAGATGCCAAGATTCCTCAATAATTACATTTGGAGTTGATAACCCAGATTCTGATAAAATACTAACTGCAATTTTTCCTTTTTTTGTTTCATTATCAAACAATTCCATAAAAACATATGTTTTTTCATCATATTCATAAACTATCGGGTCTGCATACCATTCTTTACCATTTAATTTTAAGCAATTAAAGAGGTTGGAATTATCGGAACTAAGCATAACATCAGTTTCATTATTAATTTTACGCCAGGCAATAGTAAATTCTGTTTTTGATATATGGTTTAATATTCTATCTTGAAGTTTTAAATTATACATTCCATCATAAACATTACATATATATGAATAATAATTATTTATTATTCTATTTAGATTATGACTTATCCTAAATTTCCAATTATTATTTGAAAATAGCTCTGCTAAATCAGGCGATTTAATCAGCTCTATCATTGCAGAAGCTAAATCATCAACATTACCAACTTCCACAAGAATACCATTTTTATGGTCAGTAATCATATCAGAGGGACCAAAATCACAATTTGTAGCAATACATGGAAGACCAATCATCATTGATTCAGCTAAAGCATTTGAATACCCTTCTGAAGAACTTGCAAAAACGTACATGTACCCATCCAGCATAGTTTCACAAGGATCCTTATCCAAACCTAAAAGCTGAACCGCATTTTCTAAAGATAATGTTTTTATTAAAGATTCCAGATTATCCCTTTCTTCCCCACTACCTAAGATAATAAGTTCGAAATCAGAATACAATGAATATACTTTTGAAAAAGCTTTTATAATTTCATCAAAATGTTTTCCTTTAACCAATCTACCCGAAGCATATATTTTTTTTCTAGTTCTCAGTCTATTTAGATCAACAATCGCTTTTTCTTCTACCCCCAAAGGAATCACTGTAGATTTATACAGTGTATGTGCTGGATAATATTTCACGGTTTCTTTTGTAAGAAATATAAAACCATCTAAAATTCTAGTTAATTCAATGCCAAGTAATTTATTTTTCAAACCTAAAATATCAACTTTGGGATTAACTCTTAAACTTCCTATTACTTTAATTTTTGGAAAACGTAATTTACAAATAGTAGCCAAATCTGGTAAAAATGATAATACAACATCTGGAACGAACTGTTTTACAGCATTTGACAGTTTTTTAAATATACAAAAATTATGAACAATTGAATCTATAATCCCTTTAGATTCTCTTAGTTCATCTAGTGCAATTATATTAATCTTATCAGAAAGCACATATTCATTTTCAAATCTTTTTCCCAACAATAAAACACAAACATCTAAAGAATAATTCTTATATAATCCATTTGCCAATAAAGATAAAAATTTTTCCATTCCACCACCATATTTTAGTTGGCGGCCAATCAACATAATTCTCATAATACACCTAAATTTTCTAAATAGCTTTTCTTTTTAGAATCATTGTTTTAATAAAAAGATTAAATAATCTGCGAATTACTTCAATAAATATAACAACTAAGGAATTAGAATAAAAATATTTTGTAGTTACGATCTTTAACATCAAGCTTTCTATACACACCAGTTCTTTAGATTTTACTAAACCAAAAGAACTAAAAGTTTTATTTAATTCTAAAATTCTATTCTTGTTTTTTTTTCGTTCGTTCTTATCTGCAAATACGTATGCTCTTGCAAAAGTTACATAATTGCCCAATATAACTTTTGCCATAAATTCATCTGCTGGTAATCCCAACTCTTTTAATTGTTTAAAACGCAAACTTAAAACTTCAAGAGCAATTATTCTATCTTCAATAAATCTTCTTTTCGTAAGACTAGATTTATTAGAAACATAATTGTATAACTGACAATCTGTAAGAGCAACATACGAAACATTCTTAAAGATATCAACCATAACCGCTACATCTTCATAAATTGGAATGCTAGGAAAAACTATATTTTTTATTACTGAAGCTCTAAAAAGTTTATTCCAACAAAAAGATTCTATATGATTACTTCCTAAACGCCTTAATGCATCTTTTGATTCTATAATAGTATAACTACAATTTAGAATACCATCTGAAAGTTCAGGTAGATGTTTTAAGCGTTCTTGAATTAATCTAAAACGGCATATAGAAATATCAGCACTACCAGTAATCAACGGATTTGCAAGAATCTCAAACATTTCTTTTTCTATCCAGTCATCGCTATCAACAAACCCTATATATTCACCAGTTGCATTTTTCAATCCAATATTTCTTGCAGCTGCAACGCCTAATGAAGCTTTTAATATGCGTATACGCCCATCTTTATTTGCAAATTGAGTACATATTTTTTCAGAATCATCATTCATCTCACCACTTAATACAAGCAGTAATTCAAAATTCACATAAGATTGATTTAAAATAGATGTTATGCATTTTTCCAAAAATCGCTCAGAATTATGAACAGGTACGATTATAGAAATAAGTGGATATATTTTTTTTTCCATATAATTCATAAAAAAATTTTATTTGTTAATATGTCCTCTTTTTACCAAAAACTCATATGTTATTGCAGGTACAATTTTCTTTATTTCATCATAATTTCTATCTAAAATCAATTTTCTAACTCTAGAAGCACTTACAACATCATCTTCGATTTTTAAACGTTTTATCTCATGAAAATTAATTCCATATCTAGGCAAATAATAAGACATTTTTTCATTATAACGGCATGTAAAAGGATCTAATGGTTCTTCTCCTGCAAACCTATCGGTAATATGAAGTGCATTTGCAATTTTTACAAAAAAATTTAAATCAAGGCTCATATCAACAATCGTATCTTTCAGTTCATTTTTCTTGAAATAGCCTGGCAAAGTTTGATTTGAAATAATGTGTTTTCCAGCAGGGAAAACATAACATTTTGAAATATCTTCCGTTCCTTTTTTCACAAGCATATATCTATCTTTAAAGGAAAAACTCTGTTTATTTTCTTGTAGAATAAAAACAAAAAGTTCATCAACCATTTTTCGTGCAGTTTCAATTAAATAGCGGTGTCCCATTGTAAATGGATTACAATTCATTACAATAGCACCTCTTTTATTCCCCATATATGGGATTGTATTTGAAATATTTTCAATATAATTTAATAAAGTTTCATCTTTTTCAAATAACTTTATATCTCCAACTCGTTTTATTTTTCTACCAAAAGAAATAGGCGTATAGTTTTGTGCAGTCAAATTTTTAAATGGACTAGAAATTATTTTTCTTATAACTTGTGACAAATCATTGGCTATTTTCTCATTCACAGTACAATCATAATGCAAAAGATTATCAAATATGTGTCTATATAATTTCGGAATCGCATTAAAACTATCTGTCATATTATAAAAAAAATCATACACTTCACCAACATCATAAACATTAAATTCTCCAGAATTACCAAAAAACATAATTACAATATCTTCTGGCTTATATTCAGGAATACGCATCGTTAAATTAATAGCAGCAAGATCACTACCATAATTCCATACCTTGTATTCCGGAAAGTTTTTTTGAATAAGAGAAGGCAAAGTTTGATTATCTTCCCAACTTAAGCCTCTTATAAAACAAGCTCCAAAAATATAGATATTTTTTTTTGATATTAAATTTTTACAACCTATCGTTCTTCTAAATCCATCATCAAAATTAATATACTTCCCATTTCCATACATAATACTAAACCCCCGAGACATATCATTTGTTGCCCTAGACACATCTTTAAGGATATAAGCATTATTATTAATAAAACAACGAAATAATGCAAAAATCTTTGGAAATAGCAGGCGCAGTAAAATCCAAAAACGCATTGTCCATTTTATTGATTTTTTTTCATTTAAATCATTAAAATGAGCACAGTATGCTCTAATTACTTTTACGCCATTTGATCGTAATCTTTTAACAATATAATTATTAATATCTATGTATTTATTACAAAAATCCGGATTTTTATCATCTTTGTTTAAGAAACAAGCATAGCAAGGCCTACCATTTTTATCAGTTACAAAACCACGTTTATACTTGCTCGTAAATATAACAACAGAATCATCTCTAATAACACCATTTAAAACATATTTTCCATTACTATCTGATAATGTTTTAATTGAAAAAAAATTAATTTTATTATTATTCTTTAAATAGTCTTCAATATATTTATTTTCACCAACAAGGTACAACGACGTAAACATATTTTCCAATGTATTAATTATCCCCTGCAATTATCACTCCTTTTAAAATATATATACTGAAAAAAAATATTTACTCTGATAAAACATCTTCAAATTTTGAAAAAAACATCATTTTCATTTTTTTTTCATCTACCAATGTAAATTTTTTTCGGAAATCTCCAACAAGCCCATCATATCTTTCTACCCCCATAGCTTCGCCTGTACGACTTCAAAATACAAAAATCGCACATCACAAGAGAGAAAGACAGCCAAACTTTTCTGCACCTCTATCAGGCATTGACAGAAAAATCAGGCATTTTTACAAGGCACACATTTGCATGTACCAGCAAGCTATAAATTGAATCAATAAAAGTGAATAAAACGCTTTTTAAATCGTTCAACTTTTGAACATTATACAATACAAACTGAACAATATAAAGAGATTTTTAAGATTTTTTAACATGCAGCACAGGAAATGTATAACACACATTGTCCAGTATTTATGCCACACATTTAGCAGCATCTCTACCATTCATTTAACATTATTCCCGCCATATATTCTTTAACATTTTTGTCACATATTTATAATTACTTTTAACATAAATCTATACATAATTTTATTAAAAAGTTTACAAAATTTGTCTTGACATTTTACAATAACAGTTTATATTATAATTAACGATGGAAGCCTGAATGAACTTAACAATTAGCTTACACCACTACAATCCGGAGTGCTGAACGGATTGCTTATATTTAAGGAGCATATGATGACCAATAAAACAATGCCTTTGGCAGAAGAAAGAAAAAGCACAAACCTGTCTAAGTTTCTGCGTATTTTGCGCATACAAAACGATGAACTTTTAGGCGATATGGCAAACAAAATTGGTATTATGCCTTCTTATCTTTCTTCAATAGAGGCAAACCGCAGACCGCTTACACCAGCGCTAAAGCAGAAGCTTGTTGACTCTTACAAACTTGATGAAGAAGCTCAGGAAAAGCTTGAAAACTATATTGCTGAAGCTGCACGCAGTGTAGAAGTAGACCTTTCTCATGTTCGTGACGAAAACCTTCTTCCAAAATACGTAGATACGGCTCTTCTTTTTGCAAAAGACCTTTCTACACTTGGAAGTACCGAACTTGATGAAATTAAAAAATTGCTTGAAAGTTTCAACAGGGAGGAGAAACATAATGAAAAAAGGGATTTTTATAAAAGTAAAGCTGCTTACTCATCACGAGTATAAAAGACTTTCACGTATCTTAAAAATTCGTCTTGGTGTAACTTTAGACAGTGCAAGAAAAATTTTATATGCACTTGAAGAAGGCTGCAACAAACTTGATTCTGCATTCAGCTATACCACAGACTGTGATTACCTACCTGCCACAATTCTTGGCTCTTACGATCCCGAAAGACATATAATCTACATAGCCCCAGAAACCTACAACAATGCATACAACGGTAACCTTTTAGCCCTTTATACAATTGTACACGAAATTTCTCACTGGGCTTTAATTACACTATTCCATGTAAAACCTGATTTTATACTTCTAGAACTGCCGGTAGCTTTTTCTGTAACTACAGATGCAGAATTCTATGCCGACATGCTTTCTGTTCATCTTATGATGCCAGATACAGTTTTTTCAAGAACTAAAAAAATAAAAACACTTCTTACAAAAGGGAAAAAACGTGGCATTTACAATATGTCACTTACAATATTCAAATACAGGAGGTACTACCGTGCAATCGGATTTAAACATCCGCATGGCTTTCACATGGCCAAAAAAACAGCCTGATTTCTATTTGCACTAGAAAATCAGGCTTGGTAGCAAGGACTTTGTAAAATCCTCGAACTGTTAATAAGAATTCTACGATGTTCCTTGCTGTTTGTCAAGCCGCTGCCAAAGGCAGCA
>JAEEGL015322938.1_pt1 | contig 15691 bp, 15 predicted proteins | sample 9134231 | NCBI WGS metagenome assembly JAEEGL01 (sample SAMN16246548, study PRJNA631951) | gut metagenome | biome: gut microbiome; feature: rumen; material: fiber-attached | host: Bos | place: Iran: Karaj | collected 2018-10
AAGAAGAGCCAGGTATTCTCAACAGCAGCTGATAACCAGACAGCAGTTGATATCAACGTTCTTCAGGGTGAGAGACAGTTTGCTAAGGACAACAAGTCACTTGGTCAGTTCCGTCTTGATGGAATCCCGCCGGCAATGAGAGGCGTTCCGCAGATCGAGGTTACATTCGATATCGATGCAAACGGTATTGTTAATGTATCAGCTAAGGATCTTGGAACAGGTAAAGAGCAGCACATCACAATCACAGCTGGTTCTAACATGTCTGATGAGGACATCGATAAGGCTGTAAAGGAAGCTGCTGAGTACGAAGCTCAGGATAAGAAGCGTAAGGAAGGCATCGATGCTAGAAACGAAGCTGATTCCTTCGTATTCCAGACAGAGAAGGCTATTCAGGAAGTTGGCGATAAGATCGATGCTTCTCAGAAGCAGACTGTAGAGGATGACCTTAAGGCTCTCAAGGATACTCTTGAGCAGACTAAGGATCGTGAGCTTACAGACAGCGAGATCGACACAATCAAGAGCCAGAAGGAGAAGCTTATGACTGATGCTCAGGCTCTGTTTGCAAAGGTTTACGAGCAGGCTCAGGGCGCAGCAGGTGCTCAGGGCGCAGGTCCTGACATGTCTGGTATGGGCGGCGCAGCTCAGAGCTCAGATGCAGGTAATTCTGACGATGTAGTTGATGGAGATTACAGAGAAGTGTAATCACTTAGCGAGTTTTTTTCGAGCTTAGTGTACTACACTGTTCTGGCGAGCGAAGCGAGAGCAGAACTTCCTTGTGAAGTATAAGCTTCCATCTTTATAAAAGTTTAATATTTAAAATATTGCTAAAGCCCAATACATAATGTAGGATGTATTGGGCATTTAGTAGTAGATATAGGAGATATTAATGGCAGATCAGAAGCGCGATTATTACGAGGTCCTTGGTGTTAGCAAGGGCGCAAGTGATGATGAGATAAAAAAAGCATACCGTGTACTTGCTAAGAAGTATCATCCGGATATGAACCCCGGTGATGCTGCAGCTGCTGATAAGTTCAAGGAAGCATCTGAGGCTTATGCGGTATTAAGTGATCCTGAGAAGAGACGTCAGTACGATCAGTTCGGACATGCTGCATTCGAAGGCGGAGCCGGCGGATATGGCGGATTTGATTTCGGCGGTGCTGACTTTGGCGATATATTTGGTGACATATTCGGAGATTTCTTCGGTGGTGGCAGAAGAAGCCAGGGTGCAAGAAGCGGCCCTGCAAAGGGAGCTAATATTCGTGCCAGCGTAAGAATCACCTTCGAAGAAGCTGTTTTTGGTTGTGAGAAGGAGCTTGAGCTCAAGCTTAAGGATCCCTGCCCGACCTGTAAGGGAACCGGTGCTAAGCCCGGTACAACAGCTCAGATGTGTCCTAAGTGCGGTGGTAAGGGACAGGTTGTATTTACACAGCAGTCCTTCTTTGGAACCGTAAGAAACGTTCAGACATGTCCTGATTGTAATGGTAGCGGTAAGGTTATCAAGGATAAGTGCTTTGACTGTGGCGGAACAGGTTACGTAGCAAGCACTAAGAGAATCCAGGTATCTATTCCTGCAGGTATTGATAACGGACAGAGCGTGCGTATCCGTGAAAAGGGTGAGCCCGGAAGAAACGGTGGACCCAGAGGAGATCTTCTTGTTGAGGTTATCGTTGCAGATCATCCTATTTTCCAGAGACAGGATTACGACATCTTCTCAACTGTTCCGATGTCATATGCAATAGCTGCACTTGGTGGAACTGTTGCCATTGATACAGTAGACGGTAAGGTGCTCTACGATGTTAAGGCCGGTACACAGACTGACACAAGAGTAAGACTTCGCGGAAAGGGTGTTCCTACACTTAGAAATAAGGACATTCGCGGAGATCACTATGTAACACTTGTTGTTCAGGTTCCTGATAAATTGTCCAAGGAGGCCAAGGAGCTTCTTAAACAGTTTGATGAAAAGACAGGAGACAGCCTGCACGCTGCTGATGCTATTTCCGGCAATAAGGACGGAAATGACGATGGCAAGAAAAAGGGCGGATTTTTCGGAAAGAAAAAATAATATATGAATATGGAGCGGGGAGAAAAATTTCTCCCCGCTGTTCGTATGTAAAGGAGTCTTATTATGAAATGGATGCGTTTTCGAATTAGAACCAATGAGGAATCTGAGGATATTATTGTAAGCAGCATGATGGATATAGGTCTTGAGGGTGCACAGATTGAGGACAATGCGCCTCTTACAGCTGCCGATAAGGAGCAGATGTTTACTGATGACCTTCAGGATGCAGATGATGAAGAGACAGGAGTAGACAGCTGTGCAATCAGTGCTCCCGGAGAGGATGGAGTAGCATATCTGAACTTTTTCGTTGAGGTTGATGACAATAATGTCCTTACGGTTCATGAGTATGATGAGAACGGCGAAGAAATAGAAGTAAAGAAGACTCCTGATGAGATGAAGGCTGCTATCAGGGAAGTACTTGATGAGCTCAGTACTTTTTCAAATATAGGGGACGGTACAATATCCGTAGATGTAACAGAGGATATTGACTGGATAAATAACTGGAAGCAGTACTTCCACAAGTTCTTTGTGGATGATGTTCTGGTGATCCCTTCCTGGGAGACTCCTGACGAAGAGGATAAAAAGAAGGCGAATATCACCCTTCATATTGATCCGGGTACAGCTTTCGGAACAGGTATGCATGAGACAACCCAGCTTTGCATACGCGCACTTAGGAAATATATGACTCCCGGAGCCAGAGTACTTGACGTAGGAACCGGAAGTGGGGTATTGTCTATACTTGCGATGAAGTTTGGCGCTGGACATACAGTGGGTACTGATCTGGATCCCTGTGCAGAGCCTGCAGTCGCTGATAATAAGAAGGCAAATGATGTTGCTGTAGAGGATTTTGATCTGATAATCGGTAATATCATTGATGATGATAAGGTTAAAGAGCAGGTTGGAACAGGCTATGACATCGTAGTAGCGAATATCCTTCCCTATGTTCTTGTACCACTCACACCTATTGTTCCGGGACTCCTTAAGGATGGGGGAATTTATATCACTTCAGGAATTATTGAAGCTAAAGAGGAAGTGATCCGCAAGGCACATGAGGATGCTGGACTTAATGTTATAGAAATCTGCAAGCAGGGCGAGTGGGTATCAGTTATTTCAAGAAAGTAATTTAAACTAAGTCTTCTCAATAGGAGAATGTGCCCAAGGGGCAGATGAGGTTTTATGTATCATTTTTTCGCTGAGAGTAGTCAGCTTATTGATGATGGAAAAAGAATAGTAATTACAGACTCTGATTATAACCACATGGTTAATGTCCTTAGAATGAAGCCCGGAGAGGAGTTTTCTGTCAGTTTCAGAGAAGAGGAAGACAAGGAATACCGCTTTGGAATTGAGTCTGTTACGGATACAGAGCTTGTCGGTGAGCTTCGTTTTGTGAAGGAGTCAGGCGTGGAGCTTCCTGCAAAGATATATCTTTTTCAGGGACTTCCCAAGGCTGACAAGATGGAGCTTATTATTCAGAAGGCAGTTGAGCTTGGAGTTTATCAGGTTATACCGGTTTCCATGAAAAGATCGGTGGTTAAGCTTGATGAAAAAAGGGCTGCGAATAAGATAAAGCGCTGGCAGGCTATAGCTGAGGCAGCAGCAAAGCAGAGTAAAAGAGCATTCGTTCCTGAAATAGGGACGCCCATGAGCTTCAAGGAAGCAATAAATTTCTGCTCAGATATGGAGGTTAAGCTTCTTCCCTATGAGCAGGCTGAGGGCATGACCAAAACCAGAGAGCTGATTGAAGCTGTAAAGCCCGGACAGAGCATAGCTGTGTTCATCGGACCTGAGGGCGGCTTTGCTGATGAAGAGGTGAGCTTTGCTATGGAAGCAGGTTTTAATTCTATAACCATGGGCAAAAGAATTCTTAGAACAGAGACAGCCGGTTTTACCATGCTGGCATGGCTTATGTATCATTTGGAAGCATAAACATTACTACTGCCTACGGGCGGTTTCGGAATGAGGAAATATGGAAATATACTTAGATAACTCTGCGACAACCAGGATATATGATGATGTATCAGAGCTTTGCATGAAGACAATGATGGAGGATTATGGTAATGCCTCCAGTATGCATCACAAGGGAGTTGTTGCTGAGAATTACCTGAAAAAAGCATCAGAGCAGATTGCAAAAACATTGAAGGCTAAGCCGAAGGAGATACTTTTTACATCAGGCGGAACAGAGTCTGATAACATTGCGGTTATTGGCGGCGCCATGGCTCATCACAGAGAGGGTAAGCATCTTATCACTACCTGCATTGAGCATCCGGCTATACTTAATTCCATGAAGTATCTTGAGAATCAGGGCTTTGAGGTGACATATCTTAAGGTATCCGAGGAAGGGCTTATAGATCTTGAAGAGCTTAAGAGTGCCATAAGAGAAGATACTATTCTCGTTTCAATCATGGCTGTTAATAATGAGATGGGTGCAGTTCAGCCTCTTGAAGAAGCAGGGAAGATCATCCACGCTGCTAACCCCAGGATCATTTTTCATGTTGATGCAGTTCAGGGCTACGGAAAAGAGCAGCTTATTCCCAAGCAGATGAGAATAGATATGCTGTCTGTGAGCGGACATAAGATCCATGCCCCCAAGGGAATCGGATTTTTATATATAAAGGACGGAGTAAGAATCGTGCCCATCACCTATGGCGGTGGACAGCAGGGAGGCCTTAGATCAGGCACCCTGAATATTCCGGGAATTGCAGGGCTTGGAAGAGCTGCTGAAGAGATATACAGCACTCTTGATGAAAACCGTAAGATGCTCTATAGTCTGAAGTTCAGACTGATAAAGGGACTTACAACTGAGCTTCCTGATATCAGAATAAACGGAATAGATACCTCCGATAGAAAGATAAGCGATCTTACAGATGAGGAACTTACAGAGGCTATCAGTAAGACAGCACCGCATATCGTAAGCGTGTCGGTTAAGGGCGTAAGAGCAGAGGTTCTGCTTCATGCGCTGGAGGATAAGGAGATATATGTATCAGCGGGAAGTGCCTGCTCCTCAAACCATCCTTCGGTGTCAACGACACTTAAGGCGATAAGTATTCCCAAGGAATTATATGACAGTACGGTGAGAATCAGTATGTCTGAGTTCACTACTGCAGAAGAGATAGATGAGACAGTAAAAGCGTTTAAGGAAATTGTTCCTATGCTTAGACAATTTTCAAGAAGATAAGGAGAAGTTATGCAATACCATGCATTTATTATTAAATATGCAGAGATAGGAATTAAGGGTAAGAACAGATACCTTTTTGAAGAGGCACTGGTAAGACAGATGGAGCGTGTGCTCGCAAAGTGCGAGGGCGAATTTAGTATTTTCCGTGTTTCAGGAAGAATATACTTAAATGCCAAGGGCTTTGATTTTGATGAGACCGTAGCAGCACTTCAGACTGTATTCGGTATCACCGGTATCTGCCCTGCTGTATGCATAGAAAGAGATGGCGACGGTAAGCTTCCCGATATTAGCGGCCTGTCACAGGAAGTGATCAAATTCCTGGACGGAGTTTATCCGGACAAGAACAAAACCTTCAAGATCAAGTGCAGACGTGTTGATAAGACTTATCCTCTTGATTCCATGGAGGCTGCTGCTGAGATCGGAGCGCAGGTTCTCGATGCGTTCCCTGAGATGAAGGTTGATGTGAGAGATCCCCAGATTCTTGTAAGCGTAGAGATCCGTGAGAAGGTTAATATTTATTCTGAGATTATTCCCGGTCCCGGAGGAATGCCGATCGGAACAAGCGGTAAGGCATGCCTTCTTTTGTCCGGTGGTATAGATTCACCTGTTGCAGGCTATATGATCGCAAAGCGCGGTGCTGAGATTGAGGCTGTTTATTTCAATGCTCCGCCATACACAAGTGAGAGAGCTAAGCAGAAGGTTATCGACCTTGCCAAGGTTATTGCAAAGTATACAGGTAAGATCAGACTTCACATTATTAATTTCACTGATATTCAGATGTACATCTATAAGCAGTGTCCGCACGATGAGCTTACTATCATCATGCGCAGATATATGATGAGAATTGCAGACATGATCGCTGCTGAGAATAAGTGTATGGGTCTTATTACCGGTGAGAGTATCGGCCAGGTTGCTTCACAGACCATGGAGAGCCTTATGGCAACCAATGAAGTAGTAACAGATATGCCTGTTTACAGACCGCTCATTGCGTTTGATAAGCAGGATATTGTGGATATCTCTCTGAAAATTGATGCCTATGAGACTTCAATTCTTCCTTACGAGGATTGCTGCACAATCTTTGTGGCTAAGCACCCTGTAACAAAGCCTCGCCTTGAAGTTATCAGATCACACGAGCACCGTCTCGATGAGAAGATAGATGAGCTGGTACGCACCGCCCTTGAGACTGACGAAGTCCTTGAGATAGAAGTATAAAGAAGAATGTATATTGTCAAAAAGGCGTGGTATAGATATATAGGATGAAGCAGACGATTAATCTAAAAAAACCTGCGATTTAATATCGCAGGTTTCAGTAGTTTTCTTGAATTTAGATCTATGATTAGATCATGTAAGGCTTTAAGACTGAAAGCACTTCGTCGGCGCCGTCTTCAGCATGGATGTTAAGGTCGATCGGCTTTGAAAGATCGAGTGAGAAAATACCCATGATAGACTTTGCGTCTATTACGTATCTACCAGATACAAGGTCGAAATCATAATCGAACTTTGTAATATCGTTTACAAAGGATTTTACCTTATCGATAGAGTTTAAAGAAATTTTTACGGTTTTCATTGCGCAAATACCTCCTTCTTTTCTTCATAATAAACGGAAGGACGTTAAAAGTCAATGTTATATACGTCAAAAATAGCGGAGGTTTAATATGAAAAGTGTCGCCCTACATAGTCTCGGATGCAAGGTAAACAGGTACGAGACAGATGTCATGGGACAAAAGTTACAAGAATGTGGATATAAGATTGTGTCATTTGATGAAATGGCAGATATTTACATAATAAATACCTGTTCAGTTACCTCTATTGCAGACCACAAGAGCAGACAGATGCTGCATCGTGCAAAGAGAAAAAATCCTGATTCGGTGGTAGTGGCCTGTGGCTGTTATGTTGAGACCGACAAAGAGGGAGTTAAGCTGGATGACAGCATAGACCTGATCGTCGGAAACAACAAAAAGGCTGAGATAGTAAGCATTCTTGAGGAGTATTTCAGGGAGAAGGAAGAGGAGTCAGGCCAGGCAGCAGACAAAATACTTGGAGGACTCAGCGTTACAGAGATCAACGATCCTGAGCAGAGATATGAACGCATGGAGCTTGCCAGCATGCCCGGACATACAAGGGCATATATCAAGATCCAGGATGGCTGCAATCAGTTTTGCACATATTGCATAATCCCTTATGCCAGAGGAAGAATCAGAAGCAGAGATGAGGAGGATATCCTTAGTGAGGTTGAGAAGCTTGCAAAGGATGGCTGTAAGGAGATAGTTCTTACGGGAATTCACATCAGTTCCTATGGTGTTGATAAGGGTGAATCAGCTCTTTTACCGCTTCTTCAAAAGCTTAATGCTATAGATGGAATAGAGAGAATAAGACTAAGCTCCCTTGAACCCAGAATAATAACAAAAGAGGTTGCAGAGGGGATGGCGGCTCTTTCCAAGGTTTGTCCTCATTTCCACCTCTCTCTTCAGAGCGGAAGCAATGACACTTTAAAGAGGATGAACAGACATTATTCTGCGGAGGAATACATGGATAGCGTAAGGCTTCTAAGGGAAGCCTACGAGGCACCTGCAATAACAACAGACATTATAGTAGGATTCCCCGGTGAAACGGAGGAGACCTTCGAAGAGAGCAGGAAGTTTGCTGAGGATATCAATTTTTACGAGATGCATGTTTTCAAGTATTCTCCGAGAAAGGGCACAGTTGCTGCCAAGATGGAGGATCAGCTTACTGACAGGGAAAAGACAGCAAGAAGTAATGTGCTTCTCACAATGACTAAAGAGCAGTCAAAGAAGTATCGCGAAGGCTTCATCGGCAAGACAGAGAAGATCCTCTGGGAGGACGTTGAAGAGATAGGCGGTAAGAGGTACATGATCGGCCTTACCACCAGATATGTGAGGGTGGCTGTACCCAAGGAGCAGGCAGAGGCACTTAATATAACGTCCGGAAGCATTACTACACACACGTTTAAGAGTTTCTTAAGAGACGATACATTGCTTATTTAAGCGTAATGCGGTATTATTTTTTTAAGTAATCATTTAGCGAGGATAGCAATATGGCAGATAATAATCTTGGCAATACACAATTTTTTAAAGTAGAGGTTGATCCTGAGACAGGTGTCAAGAAGGTCCTTTCAATCGTATATGAAGCACTTCTTGAGAAGGGATATAACCCTGTAAACCAGATTGTGGGTTATATTATGTCCGGAGATCCTACATATATTACCAGCCACATGGGTGCCAGAAGCCTTATTATGAAGGTTGAGCGCGATGAGCTGGTTGAAGAGATGCTCACAGAGTATATAAAAAATAATAACTGGTCCAGAAAATAATGAGAATTATGGGTTTGGATTACGGATCTAAGACAGTCGGAGTTGCCATCAGCGATGAACTTCTTTTGACAGCTCAGGCTAAAGAGATTATCCGTAGAAAAGAAGAGAACAAACTTCGAAAAACACTAGCTCGTATTGAAGAGCTGATTCAGGAGTACGGTGTGGAGCTCATAGTATTGGGGCTTCCGCTGAACATGGATCAGTCTGAGTCGGTGCGTTCTGCTCTCTCTGAGGAATTTAGGGATAAGCTTGAGAGAAGGACGTCTATTCCTGTAATCATGTGGGACGAACGCCTTACAACAGTTGAGGCTGATGCCATAATGGACGAAGTAGGTATTAAGAAGTCAGATCGCAAGGAATATGTGGATATGATTGCTGCACAGATTATTTTGCAGGACTATCTTGATAACCGCGAAACGGAAAAGGAAAGTAAATAATGGAAAAAATAACATTCCGTCCTGAGGGTGAAGAACCCGTGGACTTTTTTGTGTTGGAACAGACAGTGATTGGTGCGAAATCATATATCCTCGTGACAGATACAGAGGATGGTGACGGAGAGGCCCTCATACTTCGCGATGATTCAGAGGAAGGCGAAGCAGAGGCTAATTATACTATTGTTGATGATGACAAAGAGCTTGAAGCAGTTGCTGCACTTTTCAGAAAGCTGCTTGAAGAGGATGATATAGGTTTGGATTAACCGGGGGTATGATCCATGGGAACGGTTTCTACCGATGAATTCAAGGCATTACTAAAAGAAAAGGGTCTTAAGGTTACAAGCCAGAGACTCATCATGTTGGAAATACTTGGCAGAAATCCCGGGAAACATCTGACTGCTGAGGATATTTATAATTTGGTAAAGACAGAGCATCCTGAAATTGGATTGGCTACTGTTTATAGAACTATACAAGTACTAATGGAGTTACATCTTATAGATCGGGTGAACTTTGATGATGGAGTAGAACGCTACGAGCTTGCTCATGATGCGAGGGACGGTGGCGCACACCACCATCATCATTTGATATGCGTTAAATGTGGGAAGGTCTTGGAATTTGAGGAGGACATGCTTGAAGGTCTGGAACTCAAAATCGCCGAGAAGACCGGATTTAAAGTTACTGATCATGAGGTTAAACTCTACGGATATTGCAACGAATGTGGAGGAAAAACTGATTGAATAAAAAGAAAACTAATAATTCTGCTTCAGGGCTTCAGGTTATACCGCTTGGAGGCCTTGAACAGATTGGTATGAACATTACTGCCTTCAGATATGAGGACAGTATTATTGTGGTGGACTGTGGTCTGTCATTCCCTGATGATGATATGCTGGGAATCGACCTTGTAATACCGGACATCACATATTTGAAGAACAACATAGAGAAGGTAAAGGGCTTCGTAATAACTCATGGACATGAGGATCATATCGGAGCGCTTCCCTATGTATTAAAAGAGCTCAATGTTCCTATTTATGCAACAAGACTTACAATGGGAATCATAGAGCACAAGCTTGAAGAGCACGGCCTCTTAAAGAAGGTAAGAAGAAAGGTTGTAAAGTTTGGACAGTCCATTAACCTTGGTGATTTCAGGGTAGAATTCATAAGGACTAACCACTCTATCGTAGATGCTGCAGCTCTTGCTATTTATTCGCCTGCAGGTATCGTTGTGCACACAGGTGACTTCAAGGTTGATTACACACCTGTTTTCGGAGATCCTATCGACCTTCAGAGATTCGGTGAGATTGGTAAAAAGGGAGTCCTTGCACTTATGTGTGACTCCACAAATGCAGAGCGTCCCGGATTTACAGCATCTGAGCGCACGGTTGGAAAAACCTTTGATTCACTGTTTGAGGAGCACAGCAATTCAAGAATTATTGTTGCTACCTTTGCTTCAAACGTAGACCGTGTTCAGCAGATTATTAATACTGCATACAAATTCGGAAGAAAGGTTGTGGTCGAGGGAAGAAGTATGGTCAATATTATCGATATTGCCCAGAAGCTCGAGTGCATTCAGATTCCGGATAATACACTTGTAGATATAGATCAGCTCAAGAATTACCCTGATAATCAGACTGTTATCATTACAACAGGAAGCCAGGGTGAGAGTATGGCTGCTCTTAGCAGAATGGCCAGCGGACAGCATAAGAAGATAAGCATTCGTCCCGGCGATACCATAATCTTTTCATCTCATCCCATACCGGGTAATGAGAAGGCTGTAACAAACATCATCAACGACCTCCTTGTAAGAGGTGCTGATGTTATTTTCCAGGATGTTCACGTATCAGGACATGCATGCCAGGAGGATATTAAGCTTATTTACACACTGGTTCGTCCTAAGTACTCAATACCTGTTCATGGTGAGTACAAGCATCTGATAGCTCAGAAGAACATCGCTATGGGACTTGGAATGGATAAGGATGATATTTTCATCATCAGATCCGGTGATGTCCTCGAGTTAAAGGAGGACAGCGCGAAGGTAGTGAGCAAGGTTCCTACAGGAGCTATCCTTGTTGATGGTCTTGGAGTAGGAGATGTCGGTAACGTGGTTCTTCGCGACAGGCAGAGACTTGCTGAGGACGGTATAGTTATAGTAGTATTTGGCATTGACAGAGATAATGCACAGCTTGTATCTGGTCCCAGTATCGTATCCAGAGGATTTGTGTATGTTCGCGAATCCGATGAACTTATAGACGATGCAACAGATCTCGTTCTTGATGATGTCAGCGAGGCTCTTGATAAGGGAATCACAGACTGGAATAAGCTTAAGAATATTGTTAAAGAAGGCCTGTCTGATTTCATCTGGAAGAAGACAAAGAGAAGACCCATGATTCTCCCTATTATCATGGATTCTAATTACTAATTAGGGAAAGAGGAGTTATGAACGTAAGGAGTGTAGGCTTAGGTATTGTAGATACAATAGTGAAGATTTTTCTGGTTATTGTGGCTATAATGCTGATCAGCAAATATGCGTCACTTGCATATAGCTATGGATATAACATATACAATCAGCTTCCGGCTTCGCAGTATGACACAAGGACTGTGACTGTTTCAATAACGGATAGCATGTCTGTGGGAGATATTGCAGAGCTTTTGGAAAACAGAGGACTGGTCAAGGATAAGACTCTGTTCTGGATGCAGGAGCGTTTTTCAGAGTATCACGGAATGATCGCTCCGGGCACCTATGAGCTTAGTCCTTCCATGACTCCTGATGAGATAATAGGCATTATGTGCGCTTCCACAATTGAAGCAGACAAAGAGGAGGCTGGAAATTGATCAGTGACGAGAGAATAAGCACCTTTATCAATTCACTTGATCAGGGCAATGAGCCATTTCTGGATGAGCTTGAGAGAAAATCTCTTGCGGATGATGTTCCGATTATAAGGAAGGAGACTCAGAGCTTTATAAGATTTCTTCTAAGGCAGAATCATCCGAAGAATATTTTGGAGGTAGGGTGTGCCGTTGGGTTTTCAGCACTTTTAATGGCGACCTACTCGGATCCGGATACGAAGATAACTACAATTGAGAAGTTTGAGAAGCGTATTCCGGTGGCTCATGAAAATTTTGATAAGTACGACGTAAACAAAAAAATCACACTGCTTGAGGGGGACGCGGCAGATATTTTGGCGGGCCTCTCAGGTCAGTATGATTTTATTTTTATGGATGCGGCAAAGGGGCAGTATATCAATTTTCTGCCTGACTGCAAGAGACTTCTTGTAAAGGGAGGACTGCTTTTGTCCGACAATGTGCTCCAGGATGGAGATGTTATGGAGTCACGATTTGCTGTGACCAGAAGAAACCGTACGATCCATGAGAGAATGAGGGAGTATCTGTTTGCAATAAAGCATGACCCTGAGCTTGAAAGTGTTATTTTGAATGTTGGCGACGGAATGGCGATGTCGCTTAAGTTATAAAGGATAGGTAATAATGAGAGAAAGAAGAAAACCTGAGCTGCTTATACCAGCTAGCAGCCTTGAAGTATTAAAAACAGCAGTAATTTTCGGAGCAGATGCCGTGTATATCGGTGGTAACTCCTTTGGGCTTCGCGCCAAGGCAAAGAACTTCAGCCATGATGATATGGCTGAGGGTATTAAGTTTGCACACGAGCATGGCGTTCATGTTCATGTAACGGCTAATATCCTTGCCCACAATGATGATCTTAAGGGAGCAGAGGAATATTTCCATGAGCTCAAGGAGCTTGGTCCTGATGCTCTTATTATTGCTGATCCCGGCATGTTCATGATGGCGAGAAGAATCTGTCCTGAGATAGATATTCATGTATCCACACAGGCTAATAATACAAACTACGAGACCTATAAGTTCTGGGCTGATCTTGGCGCAAAGAGAGTAGTTGCAGCAAGAGAGCTTTCATTAAAGGAGATAAAGGAAATCCGCGAGAATATCCCCGATGATCTTGAGGTTGAGAGCTTTATCCACGGAGCAATGTGCATCAGCTATTCAGGAAGATGCCTGTTATCCAACTACTTTACAGGAAGAGATGCAAACCACGGTGAGTGCACTCATCCCTGCCGCTGGAAGTACGCTGTTGTGGAGGAGACAAGACCCGGAGAGTATCTGCCTGTTTATGAGAATGAGAGAGGATCCTTTATTTTCAATTCCAAGGATCTGTGCATGATAGAGCATATTCCGGAGCTTGTAGATGCAGGTGTTGACAGCTGCAAGATAGAGGGACGCATGAAGACAGCTCTCTATGTTGCTACAGTTGCAAGAACCTATCGCAAGGCTATAGATGACTATTTCGAGTCAGAGGAGAAGTACAGGGAGAATATGCCCTGGTATCTTGATGAGATATCCAGATGCACCTACAGACAGTTCACAACAGGATTCTATTTTGGTAAGCCTTCTGACGAGGCTCAGATTTATGATGCCAACACTTATGTTAATGAATACACATATCTGGGTATTGTTGGCGAAGTTACAGAGGACGGTCTTGCAAAGATCGAGCAGAGGAATAAATTCTGCGTTGGCGATACTATAGAGATAATGAAGCCCGACGGAAGAGATATCGAGACAAAGGTTCTTGGTATAATCAACGAGGCTGGAGAAGAGGTCGAGAGCTGTCCTCATCCGAAGGAAGTATTATATATTAAGCTTGATAAGGAAACTGAGAAGTATGACATTTTAAGAGTTCATACAGGCTCATCAGAGAACATATCCTGCTAAGAGAAAATTATTAAATACTCAGACACTATAATTATAGTGTTTGAGTATTTTTGTGTTATGATGTACAATCATTGGCATATTATGAAAAAATTTAAGAATGAGGTGTTTATGAGCGAACAGGTCAAGGTTGAGGAACTATTCGGTAAGAATGTATTTACACTCGAGAGAATGCGCGAGCGTCTCCCTAAGAGTGTGTACAAAGAGGTCATTCAGGTCATGGAAAATGGCGGAGACCTCTCACTTGCATCTGCGGATGCTGTGGCTAATGCCATGAAGAACTGGGCTATGGAGAACGGTGCAACGCACTATACACACTGGTTCCAGCCACTTACCGGAATAACTGCTGAGAAGCACGATGCATTTATTACAAGTGCCCGTGGTGATGGACATATGATGACATCTTTTTCAGGAAAAGATCTCATTAAGGGTGAGCCCGATGCGTCATCCTTCCCGTCAGGCGGTCTTCGTGCAACATTCGAGGCAAGAGGCTATACAGCCTGGGATATCACTTCCCCTGCCTTCCTGAAGGAGACAGGCGCAGGCGTGACTCTTTGCATACCCACCGCATTTTGTTCCTATAACGGAGAGGCTCTTGATAAAAAGACTCCCCTCCTCAGATCCATGGAGGCTGTAAATAAGCAGGCTTTAAGGATTGTTCATCTCTTTGGCAATACCGATGCCAAGAAAGTAAATGTTTCAGTTGGTCCCGAGCAGGAATACTTCCTTGTTGACTGGAAGAAGAGCCTTAAGAGACCTGACCTTATCTTTACAGGAAGAACACTTTTCGGAGCACTTCCGCCCAAGGGTCAGGAGATGGAGGATCACTACTTCGGCGTTATCAGAGAGCGTGTCGGAGAGTACATGAAGGACCTTAACGACGAGCTTTGGAAGCTTGGCGTTCCTGGAAAAACCCAGCACAACGAGGTTGCTCCCGGACAGCACGAGCTTGCACCTATTTACGAGACAGCTAATATTGCTGTAGATCACAACCAGATCATCATGGAGACCATGAAGAGAGTAGCAGAGCACCACAACATGAGATGCCTTCTGCATGAAAAGCCCTTTGCCGGTGTTAATGGCTCAGGTAAGCACGATAACTGGTCTCTTTGCACGGATAATGGAGTTAATCTCCTTGATCCCGGCGATACACCTAATGAAAATATTCAGTTCCTGTTTGTTCTTGCCTGCATAGTGAAGGCTGTTGACAGACATGCTGATATCCTCAGACAGAGCGCATCAGACGTTGGTAACGATCACCGTCTTGGCGCAGATGAGGCACCTCCGGCTATTATCTCTATGTTCCTCGGCGAGCAGCTTGAGGATGTGGTTCACCAGCTTATTGAGACAGGTGAAGCTAAAAGATCAAAGCGCGGCGGAAAGCTTAAGACCGGTGTTTCAACACTTCCTGAATTTGAGAAGGATGCTACAGACAGAAACCGTACATCACCCTTCGCATTTACAGGTAACAAGTTTGAGTTCCGTATGGTAGGTTCTTCTGACTCTATGGCAAGCTCAAATACTGCTCTTAACACAATTGTTGCAGAGGCATTCTGCGAGGCTGCTGACAGACTTGAGAAGGCTGATGATTTTGATATGGAAGTTCACGACATCATTAAGGAATATCTCACAGAGCATGAGAGAGTAATCTTCAATGGTGACGGATATTCTGAGGAGTGGAAGAAGGAAGCTAAGAGAAGAGGTCTTCCCAATATTCCTTCCACAATCGAGGCAGCTGAGGTTCTTACAACCAAGAAGGCAATCGACCTCTTTAAGAAGTTTGGCGTATTTACACATACTGAGCTTGAGGCACGCCAGGAGATTATTTTTGAGACCTACTCAAAGACAATCAACATCGAAGCTCTTACCATGATCGATATGGCAAGTAAGCAGATCATTCCTGCTGTAATGAAGTATGCAGGAAGACTTGCTACAGACGTTAATCAGGTTACAAGCAC